>JABAOF010000186.1_pt1 | contig 219216 bp, 213 predicted proteins | sample 7062171 | NCBI WGS metagenome assembly JABAOF01 (sample SAMN14538628, study PRJNA623070) | marine sediment metagenome | biome: marine biome [ENVO:00000428]; feature: marine pelagic biome [ENVO:01000023]; material: deep marine sediment [ENVO:00002113] | place: India: Gulf of Khambhat ... | reverse complement strand
CAGCGCGGGGTTCAGGCCGCTGGCGCGCAGGCTGCCTTGCCAGTCGCCCAAGGCGGAGGCGGCGCCCTGTGCGGGCGGGTCGCGCCGGCCCTCGGCCTGCACGCGCCCACCGGCCACCGCGGCGCTGAGGCGCTCCAGCGTCCAGCGCGCGCCGCTCTGCAGCACCTCGGCCTCGATGGATTCGAGCGGCAGGCGGCGCTTGTCCACTGGGCCGGGCGATTCATTGGTCAGCGCCAGGCGCGCGCGCCAGTCGGTGCCGTCGGGCCGGGCCTCGACGGTGCCGGTGAGCGCAGTGGTGGGCGCTTGCGGCCACAGCAGCGCTAGGTTCAGGCGGAACAGGCGCAGGTCGGCCTCGGCCAGGGGCTGCGGGGCCCAGGGGCGCAGGCGCGCGGTACCGGACAGGGTGGGCGTGGCCTCGGCACGGCCAAGGGGTTCGATCTGGGCGACCAGGTCGAGCGCCGCGTCGGCACCGGCCAACTGGCCTTGCGCGGTGGCGCGCGCGCGCAGCTCCAGCCGGCCGCCTTCGGGGACTTCGGTGCTCAGCTCGCCTTCGGCCTGCAGCCGCAGCGGCATGGGCGCCTGCGCGCCCAGCGTGGCCTGCGCCGTGTAGCGGCCTTCGGCCCATTGCAGCGACCGCAGCAGCAAGGTGTGCGCGTCTTCGGTGCCCAGGCCGGGTTCGGCGCGGCCGTAGCGGTAGCGCGCCTGCAGGCCGCGCAGCAACAGCGGCTGCTGGCCCGGCAGCAGCAACTCGTCCACCGAGACCGTGGCCTCGATGTCCACCGGCAGCACCAGCGATTGCAGCGGTTCGCCGGGCGAATCGGGGGTGGGCGGGCGCTGGTCGACGATGCGCAGGCGCGCGGCGTGCAGTTCGCTTACCAGCAAATCGCCGCGCAGCAGGCCGAGCCAGAAGAGGCCGCCCAGGCGCAGGCGAATGCCTTCGGCCTGCACGGCCAGGCCGCTCTGGTCCCAGCTGAGCGTGCGGAGCTGGCCGCCGCCGATCAGGCTGCCTTCGACCCCATCGGCGCTGATGGTGCCCGCTTCGGGCGCGTTCTCCGCCTGCCAGGCCAGGCCCCAGCGCAGGGTCTGCGCCAGCGAGCCTTCGCTGCTGGCCCAGGCACCCAGCAGCAGGGCACCGGCCAGTCCGGCCCCGGCCAAGGCGCCGAACAGCCACAGCAGGGCCCGGCCGAACCCGCGCGCCGCGCCGGGCCAGCGCGGCGGGGGCGCTGGCGCCACGGGCGGCGGGGCGACGGGCACTGGCGGGTCGTCCATGGGTCCCTTCAGAACACGAAGCCCACGCTCAGGTGCAGGCGCAGCTTGCGCACCTCCAGGCCGTAGGCCAGGTCCACCTGCAGCGGCCCAACCGGGCTGTTGTAGCGCAGGCCGGTGCCCACGCCCCACTGGAAATCGAGGTTCTGCACGCGGTTGGCCACCGCGCCGCCGTCGATGAAGAGCACGTGTTCGAAGGGCGAGCGCGACACGCCGTCGCCCCACACCGGGCGTTGCCATTCCACGCTCACCACCGCCTTGTAGCGGCCGGCGAGGACGCTGCCGTCGGGCTGCACCACGCCGATGTCGCGCAGCCCGTAGCCGCGCACCGAGGTGTCGCCGCCGGCGTAGAACAGTTGCGTGTCGGGCACGGGGGTGCTGTCTTCGGCGATGACGGCGCCGCCTTCGAGCCGCAGCGCCAGCCGGCCCAGGCGCGTGGGCGGGCGCGCGGTGGGGCGCTCGCCCGGCACGGTGGATGGCAGCTCGGCCTGGCGGTCGAGCGGGAAGTAGCCCAGCCAGCGCGCCTGCGTGCGGCCGAAGGGCTTTCGCGTGATGCCCAGGGTGGTGCCCACGCCGAGCTCCACCGCGAGGGCATGGCCGCGGTTCGGCGAGATCGGGTCGTCGAAGCGCTCACGAGCCCAGGCGTAGTTGGCCGTGAGGGAGGATTCGATGCGTCCCCGCACGCCACTCAGGCGCTCGCTGTCGGTGAGGGTGCGCGCGCGGTCGTACTGCAGGTAGATGCTGCGGTCGTACTCCACGCCCTCCTGCGCCTGGCCGAAGCGGGCCCGCTGGCTGGTGGTCTCCACCTGGTTGTTGTCCAGACGCGCCATCTGCAGGAGCGAGATCCAGCGCCAGCCTTCCTTGTCCAGGGGCGAGGACCACTCCGTGCTGGCCAGGCCGTCCTGGCGCTCGAAGCGCAGCGTGGACAGCGCGCGCCAGCCGATGCCGGGCAGGCGGTTGTGGATGTGCTCCAGCGACAGGCGCGCGCCGTTGTCGGTGCTGGCGCCGATGCCCAGCACGAGCTTCTGCCGCAGCGCTTCGCGCAATTGCACCTTCACCGGCAGCGGCTCGCCGCCCGCGCCGGGTTCCACATAGACGAAGGCGGCGTCGTAGTAGCCGCTGTCGAGCAGGCGCTGCTGGGCCTGCTGCAGCTTGGACAGGTCGTAGTCGCTCCCGGGCGTGAGCCCGGTGAGGCGCACGATGCGTTCGCTGATGTCGGCGTCGTAGCGTTGCACACCGTCCACCTCGATGGCGCCGAAGCGGCGACGCGCGCCGGAGTCGAGCTCCACGTAGAGCCGCGCGCTGGAGCTTGCGCCGTCCACGTCGGCCAGGCTGCTGCTGATGCGCCCGCCGGGGTAGCGCTCGGCGGTGAGCCGGCGCAGGGCGGCGGACTTGGTGCGGTCCCACTGGTCCTGTGTGAAGCGCTGGCCGGCCAGCAGCGCGGCCTCGCGCTGAATGGCTTCGCGCTGCGCCTGCGCGTCGGCGTCATTGGCGATGTCGCCCAGGAAGCTGATCTGCACGCTTTGCACGGTGGTGGGCGGCCCCGGCTCGACGCGCACCGGGATGCGGCCCAGCGGCACCGGGCCTTCTCCGGCGGCCGTCACCGCGGCCGGGGTGGGCGGCAGGGTCTCGCCGATCTCGATGGTGGGCGCAAAGTAGCCGCGCGTGGCCAGCAGCTCGCGCGCATTGGCGGGCAGCTCGCTCAGCAGGCGCTCGAGCTCCGCCGCGTCCAGGCTGCGCTGCTCGCGAAAGCGCTGGATGTCGAGGTGGCGCAGGAGGAAGTCGTGCAACTCCTCGGGGGCATCGAGCTCGATGAGGAAGCGTGTCGTGACCGGAGGGCGCGCGGCCCGGGCGGCGCGGCGTGCCGCAGCGTCGGGGGCGCGCGCGTCGTCGTCGTCGGCCGCGTCGGGGATCGGCGCCGGGGCAGGTCGGGAGGCCGGCGGCGTCACCCCGTCCGTTTGCGCCCACGCGGGGGCTGCGCCGCACGCAAGCAGGAACACAAGCCGCCACGCGGCCCGGCAGTGGCGGGCCGGAGACAGGAAACGCATTCGCCGATTATTTCGACAGCATGCGCATCGTGTCTTCCAAGCCCTTCAAGGTGAGCGGGAACATGCGTTGCCCCATGAGCTGCTGGATGATGCTGATGCTCTGTCGATACTGCCAGACGCCTTGGGGTTCCGGGTTGATCCACGCGAATTTGGGGAACGTGTGGGTGAGGCGCTGCAACCACTCGGCGCCGGCTTCCTCGTTGTTGTATTCCACGCTGCCACCGGGCTGCAGGATTTCGTAGGGGCTCATGGTCGCGTCGCCCACGAAGATCAGCTTGTAGTCCTTGTTGTACTTGCGGATGATGTCCCAGGTCGGGAATTTCTCGGCGTAGCGGCGGCGGTTGTTCTTCCACATGAAGTCGTAGACGCAGTTGTGGAAGTAATAGAACTCGAGGTGCTTGAACTCGCTCTTGACGGCAGAGAACAGCTCCTCGACACGCTGGATGTGCTCGTCCATGGTGCCGCCCACGTCCATGAGCAGCAGCACCTTCACGTTGTTGTGCCGCTCCGGGATCATCTTGATGTCCAGGTAGCCGGCGTTCGCCGCGGTGCTGCGGATGGTGTCGGGCAGGTCCAGTTCCAGGTCGTTGCCCTCGCGCGCAAATTTGCGCAGCCGGCGCAGCGCGACCTTGATGTTGCGCGTGCCCAGTTCCTGCGTGTCGTCGTAGTCGCGGTAGCTGCGCTGCTCCCAGACCTTCACGCCGCTCTTGCCGCCGCCCTTGCCGCCGATGCGCACACCCTGCGGGTTGACCCCGCCGTTGCCGAAGGGGGAGGTGCCGCCCGTGCCGATCCATTTGCTGCCACCTTCGTGGCGCTCCTTCTGCTCTTCCAGGCGTTTGCGCAGCGTCTCCATCAACTCGTCCCAGTCCATCTTCGGCGCGTTGGCCTTCTGCTCTTCGGACAGGATGCGCTCCATCTCCTGGCGCAGCCAGTCGGCGGGGATGGGTTTGGTGAAGTCCGCAATCATCTCCACGCCCTTGAAGTAGGCGGCGAAGGCGCGGTCGAACTTGTCGAAGTGCTTCTCGTCCTTCACCAGCGCGGTGCGCGAGAGGAAGTAGAAGTCGTCCATGCTGCAGGCGTCGGGGTTGGTGGGCCCCACCACGTCGGCCTTGAGCGCCTCCAGCAGCGTGAGGTACTCCTTCACCGACACGGGCAGCTTGGCCGAGCGCAGGGTGTAGAAGAAGTCGATCAGCATGGCGATCTCCCCGGGTTCAGTCGTGCCGTTCCCGCAGGTACAGCAACTGCGCACGCGCCTCGGGCCATTCGCCCGAGCGCATGCTGTACATGACGGTGTCGCGGATGGTGCCGTCGCGGCGCAGGGCGTGGCCCCGGATGACGCCGTCCTTCTTCGCGCCCAGGCGCTCGATGGCCCGCTGCGACGCGAAGTTGTAGTTGTCGGTGCGCCAGCCCACCACGTGGCAGCCCAGCGTATCGAAGGCATGGCCCATCATCAGCAGTTTGCAAGTGGTGTTGACGTGGCTGCGCTGCGCGCGCTTCGCGTACCAGGTGTAGCCGATCTCCACGCGCTTCACGGCGGGCAGGATGTCGTGGTAGCTGGTGCTGCCCAGCACCGTGTCGCTGGCCTCGTCGACGACGGCGAAGGCGAAGCGGTGCCCTTCCTCGCGCATGCGCAGGGCGGTCTCGATGTACTCGCGCGTCTGACCCGGCTCGGGCACGGAGGTGACGCGCAGTTTCCAGAGTTCGCCGTCGGCCGCGGCCTCGCGCAAGCCATCCTCGTGGCGCTGGCCCAGCGGCTCGAGCCGCACGCCGCGCTCGCTCAGGACGACCGGTGCGACGAATGTCATGTCAGCGGTTCCTCTGGTTCATGAACACCAGCTTCTCGAACAGCGTGGTGTCCTGCTCGTTCTTGAGCAAGGCCCCCACGAGCGGCGGAATCGAGACCTTGTCGTCGGCGCTTTGCAGGGCTTCGAGCGGAATGTCCTCGGCCATCAGAAGCTTCAGCCAGTCCAGCAGCTCGCTGGTGCTGGGCTTCTTCTTCAGCCCCGGCAGGTTGCGCACGTCGTAGAAGGTCTTCATCGCGACCTTCAGCAGGTCCTGTTTGAGCTTCGGGAAGTGCACGTCGACGATCTTGTGCATCGTCTCGGCGTCGGGGAACTTGATGTAGTGGAAGAAGCAGCGGCGCAGGAACGCGTCGGGCAGTTCCTTCTCGTTGTTGGAGGTGATGAACACCAGCGGGCGGTGCTTGGCCTTGATGAGCTCGTGCGTCTCGTAGCAGTAGAACTCCATGCGGTCGAGTTCGCGCAGCAGGTCGTTCGGGAATTCGATGTCGGCCTTGTCGATCTCGTCGATCAGCAGGGCCACCGGCTTGTCGGCCGTGAAGGCCTGCCACAGCACGCCCTTGACGATGTAGTTGTGGATGTCCTTGACCCGCTCGTCGCCGAGCTGCGAGTCGCGCAGGCGGCTCACCGCGTCGTATTCGTACAGGCCCTGCTGGGCCTTGGTGGTGCTCTTGATGTGCCACTGCAGCAGGGGCATGTCCAGGGCCTGGGCCACCTCCTCGGCCAGCATGGTCTTGCCGGTGCCGGGCTCGCCCTTGACCAGCAGCGGGCGCTTGAGGGTGATGGCGGCGTTGACCGCCAGCATCAGGTCCTGCGTGGCGACGTAGTTCTCGGAACCCTGGAATTTCATGAAGGCGACCTCGGGGTGGCGGCGCGGGCTGTCCGCGCGCGGGACTCGGGATGTGGCGGGGGGCGCGACGACCGCTCATATAATTCGCGGTTGATCTTTCCCGGCCGTTCTTCATTGTGCTAGCAAAATGACCCCACTGCTGAACCCGCTCGCCCGTACCCTTGTCGCCGCTGCGACGCTGTTCGTTGCTGCCACATCGGCCCAGGCGCAAGGCGTCACCGGCGACGTGGAGGCCGGCCACAAGAAGGCCGAGATGTGCATCGGCTGCCATGGCATCAAGGGCTACCAGAACAGCTTCCCCGAGATCCACAAGGTGCCCATGATCTCGGGCCAGTCGGCGCCGTACATCGTGTCCGCCCTCAAGGCCTACCAGAAGGGCGACCGCAAGCACCCGTCCATGCGCGGCATCGCCGGCTCGCTCACCGAGCAGGACATGGCCGATCTGGCGGCGTTCTACGCTGGCCAGGCCGGCCCGGCCGCGCCGGAGACGGCGGCCACCGCGAGCGCCGACGTCGCCGCGCTGCTGACCAAAGGCGCCTGCGTGTCCTGCCACGGGGCCAACTTCAGCAAGCCCATCGACCCGAGCTACCCCAAGATCGGCGGCCAGCACGCCGACTACCTCTTCGTGGCGCTCAAGTCCTACACGGTCGAAGGCAACCACGTGATCGGCCGCAGCAACGGCATCATGGCCGGCATTGCCAAGCAGTACACCCCCGCCGAGATGCGCGCCATCGCCAAGTACCTGAGCACCGTCAAGGGCGAACTGCAGACCGTGCCTCAGTCGCGCTTCCGTTGAACGGGTCGGGAATCGCAAGCAACAAAAGGCCGCTCGGTGAGCGGCCTTTTGTTTTTCAATCCTTTGTCGCCCGTCGGCGCACGGCGTCGATGTAGGCCTGGCCGTCCGGTGGGCGGCCCGCGCGCTGGCTTTCCCACAGCATGGCGCCCAGGCATTCCATCACCTCGTGGTGCGCGGCGTGAAGGTCGCCGCGCCGTGCGGTGAGCAACTCCACGGCCTGGCGGATGCCGGGGGGCTGGTCGATGCTGCACTGCTCGCTGATCGACAGGTGCATGGATAGGTGCAGGAAGGGGTTTTCGCGCGCCGCGTCGGGCTGGCTCAGGCGCGCCACGGCGGCGTCGGCGTCGCCCAGTTCGGCGTGGTACTCGGGGTGCTCGGCGATCCACTGGGCGGCCAGCGTCTCGAGGGCGTCCAGCGGCGCTGCATCGCGCTGCTTGACAAAAGCGCCGCAGAAGAAGCGGCGCACGTCGGCTTGGGAGGGATTGAACATGGGTCGATTGTCCTGCCTGCTCAAAGCCGCCACGGCGGGAGTTGCCAATCGCGCCACAGCGCCAGGCCACGCAGTCCGGCCGTGACGCCCACGCAAGCCAGCAGCGCCAGCCAGCCCGGGGCTGCGATGACCCACAGGCCCACGTAGACCCAGCCGCCCACGAAGGCGCACACCGCATAGGGCCGGTGGTCGCTGAAGGCGCTGGGGATCTGGTTGCAGACCACGTCGCGCAGCACGCCGCCGGCCACGCCGGTGACGATGCCCATGAGCACGGCCACCAGCGCCGGCATCTGCTGCAGCAGGGCCTGGTGCGCGCCCGTGGCGGCGAACAGGCCCAGGCCGAGGGCGTCGGGCCATTGCATGGCACGCTCGGTCACCTGGAAATGGCGCGTACGCAGGAACAGCATGGCCAGCACGCTCAGCCCCAGCACACCCCACAGCAACTCGACGTGGCGGACCCAGAAGAAGGGGCGCTCGTCGAGCAGCAGGTCGCGCAGCGTGCCGCCACCGAAGGCCGCGAGGAAGGCCACCACCACCACGCCCACGGCGTCCAGCCGCTGGCGCGCGCCGGCCAGGATGCCCGAGAGCGCGAAGGCCACCGTGGCGGCCAGCTCCACCAGGAGCCTGAGGGTTTCCCCCCACAATGTCACGTTTTGCATCGCCGGATTGTCTTGCGTGTCCTCGCTCCCCATCATCGCCGACCCCTACTTCTACCTCGTTGCCGTGCCGGCCGTGCTGTTGCTGGGCATCAGCAAGAGCGGCTTCGGCGCCGGCTTCGGTTCTCTCGCGGTGCCGCTGATGGCGTTGGCCGTGACGGTGCCGCAGGCCGCGGCCATTCTGATGCCGGTGCTGCTGGTGATGGACCTGCTGGGCATGGCGGCCTTTCGCAAGAACGTGGACCGGCAACTGCTGAAGTTCCTGCTGCCGTGGGGTCTGGTGGGGGTGGTCATCGGCACCCTGCTGTTCCGCTCGCTCGACGCGCACCTGGTCGCGGGCATCGTGGGCGGCTTCACGCTGGTGTTCCTTGCCCAGCGCCTGCTGTTCCCGCCCAAGCCCGACAGCGCGCCGCCGCCGCGCTGGGTCGGCGCCATTCTCACGGCCACGTCCGGGTTCACCAGCTTCGTGGCGCACGCGGGCGGGCCGCCCATCAACGCGTACGTGATCCCGATGCGCCTGCCGCCGGTGCTGTTCACCGGCACCATGGCTTTCTTCTTTTTCTTCGTGAACATGGCCAAGTGGGTGCCCTACGCCTGGCTCGGCCTGATCGACCTGCGCAACATGGCCACGTCGCTGGTGTTGCTGCCGCTGGCGCCGGTGGGGGTGTGGATCGGCGTGCGCATCGCGCACCGCATCCGCCCCGTGCTGTTCTACCGGCTCATTCACCTGGGCATGTTCCTCACGGGCTGCAAGCTGGTGTGGGACAGCCTCGGGCTAACATAGCGTTACCTGTGCCAGTACCGGCCCCGGCGGCCGAACTCAAGGAGACGACATGCCGATCGTGGTGGTTGCAAATCCGAAGGGGGGCGTCGGCAAGACCACGCTGTCAACCAATGTGGCTGGTTACTTCGCCAGCCAGGGCCACAACGTCATGCTCGGCGACGCGGACCGCCAGCAGTCATCGGCCCTGTGGCTGCGCCTGCGGCCGCCCACGGCACGGCCGATCCACACCTGGGAAATCTCGCACGACCAGATCGCGCGCCCGCCCAAGGACGTGACCCACGTGGTGCTGGACACGCCCGCCGGCCTGCACGGCAAGCGCTTCAAGGAGGTCCTCAAGCTGGCCAACAAGGTCATCGTGCCCTTGCAGCCCAGCATCTTCGACATCTACGCGACGCGCGATTTCCTCGACGAGCTGACCGAGACGCGCCGCGCCGCCGTGGGCATCGTGGGCATGCGGGTCGATCCGCGCACCATCGCCGCCGACAAGCTGGCCGAGTTCGTGGCCGGGCTGGATCTGCCGGTGCTGGGCTACCTGCGCGACACGCAGAACTACATCCACCTGGCCGCGCGCGGGCTCACGCTGTTCGACGTGGCGCCCTGGCGCGTGGAAAAGGACCTGCAGCAGTGGAAGGGCATCTGCGATTGGCTGGACCACTGAGTCGGGTTGTCGCGCGCCCGACATGGCATCGGGGCGGGTCTTTGTAGAGTGCGCCGATGCGCACGTTCGACACCCTTGAAGAAATCGACGCGCTGGTGGGCCAGGCCGTGGCCACCAGCGACTGGGTCACCATCACGCAGGAGCAGGTCAACCGCTTTGCGGAGGCCACCGGGGACCACCAATGGATCCACGTGGACGTGGAGCGGGCCACGGCGGGGCCGTTCGGCGCGCCCATTGCGCACGGCTTCCTCACGCTGTCGCTGCTGCCGGTGTTCTTCGCGTCGGCCATGCAGGTGCGCGCTTCCCGCATGGGCGTGAACTACGGCCTGAACCGCGTGCGTTTCACGTCTCCCGTGCCGGTGGGCAGCCGCCTGCGCGCGCACATGACGCTGCAGGCCTGTGAACCCATCGACAACGGCGGGCGGCAGATGACCTGGGCGGTCACGGTGGAGCGCGAAGGCGGCGAGAAGCCGGTGTGCCTGGCCGAATCGCTGGTGCGGCACTACCCCTGAGACACACGCATCAGCGGATGCGGGCGAGCTGCTTGGGGTCGAGCCAGTCCTCGAACAGGTCGCGCAGGGCGTCGATGCGCTCGGCGGCCACGTGCTGACTGTGGCGCTGGGCGATGATCTGGAAGGCGTCGTTGCGCAGCAGCCAGAGTTCCTGGGGGTTGCGCGCCTGCTCGATCTGGCGGCGCAGGCGCAGGGCCGGCACGGTGGTCACGCAATCGGCAATCGTGCCCAGCAGGTGCTGGCGGATGGTGACGATGTCACGCAGGTGGGGCGTGCGCCGCGGGCGCTGCTGTGGCTGGATGGCGCCACCGAGCCAGCGCGCGATGAACGCGAGCACCACGCCGGCTTCCGGATGCGGCCCCCGGCCGGAACCAATGGCGTTCAGCCGATGGGGATGGGGACTGATCGTGGTCTGCATGGGCCGCATGGTGGATCAGTTGCCCCAAATGGGGGATGTTTCAAGGGTTCATCGTGTGATAAGGATCACGCAAGCCCGCCTTGAAAGCCGTTCTGGCGCCAGGCCTCGAACACGGTGATGGCCACGGCGTTGGAGAGGTTGAGGCTGCGCTGGCCCGGCCGCATGGGCAGGCGCAGCCAGCGGCGGGAATCGATCGAGTCCCTCACCGCCAGGGGCAGACCGCTGGATTCGGCGCCGAACACCAGCCAGTCGCCGGCCCGCCAGGAGACCTCGTGCACGCCCCGCTGGCCGCGCGTGGTGAGGGCGAACAGCCGCTCCGGCGCGGGGCGGGTCTGTTGCAGAAAGGCAACCCAGTCCGCGTGGCGCTGCACGTCGGCGTACTCGTGATAGTCCAGCCCGGCGCGCCGCATGAGCTTGTCGTCCATGGAAAAGCCCAGCGGTTCGATCAGATGGAGCGCGCAGCCGGTGTTGGCGCACAGCCGGATCACGTTGCCCGTGTTCGGCGGGATTTCGGGGTGGACGAGGACGACGTTGAACATGGTGGGCGGCGCATGATAGTGGCGGCCTCAGTTCACCGCTCGTGGGGCGCGGGCGTGCGCGCGAAGACCAGGGCATCCACCCTGGCGGCGCCCGCGGCGCGCAGTGCCTGCGCGGCGGCGGCCAGCGTGGCGCCCGTGGTGGTCACGTCGTCCACCAGCAGAACACGGGCACCCCGCAGCCTTTGCAGGCCATCGATGGGCACGGCGAAGGCGCCCTGCAGGTTGCGCAGGCGCTCCTGTCGTGCCAGCCGGTGCTGGGCGAGGCCATCGCTCAGGCGGACAAGGGTGCCCGCCAGCGTGGGGCGCGGGTGCAGGCGCGCGAGCGCCCTGGCGAGTTCCCAGGGCGGGTGGTGGCCGCGTTCGGCCAGGCGCGCGGGGGTCAGCGGCACCGGGGCGATCCAGTCGGCGCCGTCGAGCAGAGCGGTGGCGCCCGGCGCGTCGAGCATCAGGCGGGCGAAGGGCTTCGCCCAGCCCGGCTCTCCCTGGAACTTGAAGCGGGCGATCAGGCGATCCCAGGGGTAGACGTAGTCCACCGCCACCGCGCAGGCGGCCAGCGCCGACTCCACGGCCTGCGCCAGGCAGGGGCAGGGCGACGCGCCGTCGACCGGGGCCGCGCAGTGCGGGCAGCGCGGGCGGACGGGCGCAAAGCGTCGGCGGCAGGCGGTGCACAGCGGCTGGGCTGGCCACAGGCCGCACACCCGGCATTGACTGGGCCACGCCAGGCCTTTGCTCAACGCGCTGAATCGCCCCATGCGGGCTCAATATACTGAGCGCCCGCTTTCGATACCGTGGCCGGTTCGCGCCGGCCCACCGCCTTGAACCCTTCCCCTTCCGACGCCAGCGACGCCGTGCCCGGCCTCGACGCCGTGGCCTGCGCCCGCTGGCTGGGCCTGCCGCGCCAGAACAGCCCCTGGCTGCATGAAGAGGTGGCGGGTCGCATGGTCGAGCGCCTGCAATGGTTCCGCGAACCACCCACCAGTTGGCTGCATTGGGAACCCGTGCTCGGCGGCCTGCAGGCGCATGCGCGCTTGCGCGCGGCCCTGCCGCAGGCCGGCTGCCAGGTGTGGTCGCGCGACCTGGCGGGCGCCCTGGCGGCGACGCGGGAGCCCGCGCCCCGGTCCTGGAATCCCCTGCGCCGCTCGCGCTGGGTGGAGCCGCTCGCCGCCGATCCGCAGCGCCCGGTGCAGATGCTGTGGGCCAACATGGGCCTGCACGCCGAGCCGCAGCCGCAGCATCTGATCGCGCGCTGGCACGCGCACATCGCCACCGGCGGCTTCCTGATGTTCGCCTGTCTCGGGCCGGACAGTCTGCAGGAGTTGCGCAGCGTCTGGGCCGCCGAGGGCTGGCCTGCGCCGACGCACGGTTTCACCGACATGCACGACTGGGGCGACATGCTCGTGCACGGCGGATTCGCCGAGCCCGTGATGGACATGGAACGCCTGGAGCTCACCTACGGCAGCGCGGTGGGGCTGGTCGGGGAGCTGCGCGGTTTCGGGCGCAACCTGTCGGCGGGGCGGTTTGCGGCCTGCCGGGGCCGGGGCTGGCGAGACCGCATGCTGGCGGCGATCGAGGCCCACGGCCCGCGCACGGCCGATGGCCGCCTGCGCCTGACGGTCGAGATCGTCTATGGCCACGCCTTCAAGGCCGCGCCACGGCCCGCACGGGGCGACGCGACGGTGCCGCTGGATACGCTGCGCGAGCAGTTGCGCCAGCGCCGCGGCTGAGCCGCGCACGCAGGACGTCAACAGAACCCGACCAGGTCTGCCGGCTTGCTGCGTGGCGGCCCGATGACGGCGGCTACAATCCCGCGGTTTGAGTTGAAGGGCATTTTCCCTGTGCCGGCGCGCCGTCTTCGGGTGGCGCGCCACCCAACCGGTGGTGGGTGTGAGCCAGTCCAGCAGCGCATTGCGTTTCGCGACCCGTGCCGATGAAGACGGTGTGGAGTGGCGACTGCGGCGCAACTGTTCGATCACGCCTCGCCAGCTCGGCATCCTGTACGCCTCCCTCTGTGTCGTGTCACTGAGTGTGGCCGGGTTCTTCTGGACCCAGGGCGCGACGCTGGTGCTGCCGTTTGCGGTGCTGGAACTGCTGGCTCTGGCCGTCGCGTTCCTCGTGTACGCGCGCCACGCCACCGATGGTGAGTGCATCCGCCTGCGGGCGGCGGCGCTGGTGGTGGAGCAGGAAAGCGCCGGTCGGCTGGTTCGCCGTGAGTTCGCTCGCGGGCAGGTGCGGATCGCAGCGGGGGAGAATGCCGGAGCGCTCATCGAGGTTCGCGGCGGAGGCCAGTCGGTGCATGTCGGGCGCCATGTGCGCGCCGAACTACGGCCTGTGCTGGCGCAGGAGATGCGACAAGCCCTGCGCGGCGTCTGAAGGCGCTGGCGCAAGGTGGACAGGTTTTGGTGTAATCGGGATCGATATCAATCGATACTTATATTTGAGGCGCAACAAGTGAGTAAGACGACGAAGACGCTGCAATCCCTACGTGCAGCGCGCAACGCGGCGGGACTGGCACTGCTGAGCGCCGGGGTCTGGACCTCGGTGGCTGCTCAGAAGGTCAATGATCTGCCGGGCGGGCCCGCGGTCAATCAGCTCAACTTCGCGCCACCGGTCACCAAGATCGCCGAAGAGCAGCACTGGCTGCACTGGTTCATGATGGGCATATGCGCCGTGATCTTCGTGATCGTCTTCGGCGTGATGTTCTATTCCATCGTCAAGCACCGCAAATCGGTGGGCCACAAGTCGCAGGCGCTGCCTGAGCCGATCTGGGTGGAACTGGGCTGGACCATCGTCCCCCTGCTGATCGTCATCGGCATGGCGCTGCCGGCCACCAAGGTGCTGGTCGCCCAGAAGGACACCACCAACGCCGACCTCACCATCAAGGCGGTGGGCATGCAGTGGAAATGGGGCTACGAGTACATCAAGGGTGAAGGCGAGGGCATCGACTTCCTGTCCACCCTGGACACCGCCCACCGGACCATGTCGAGCAGTGGCAAGCCCGAAGCCACCGACGACTACCTGCTCAAGGTCGACAACCCGCTCGTGGTGCCCGTGGGCAAGAAGATCCGCATCATCACCACCGCCAACGACGTGATCCATGCCTGGATGGTGCCGGCCTTCGGCGTCAAGCAGGACGCCATCCCCGGCTTCGTTCGCGATACCTGGTTCCGCGCCGAGAAGACCGGTGACTTCTACGGCCAATGCGCCGAGCTGTGTGGCAAGGAGCACGCCTACATGCCGATCCACGTGAAGGTGGTGTCGGCCGAGGAGTACACCGCCTGGGTGGGTGAGAAGTACAAGGCCATCGCTGCCGCGGCCGACGACCCGAGCAAGGTCTGGACGCTGACCGACCTGGTCAAGCGCGGCGAGTCGGTGTATGCGGCCAACTGCGCGGCCTGCCACCAGGCCAACGGCAAGGGCGCCGGCCCCATCAAGCCGCTCGACGGCTCGGCGATCGTGCTCGACGCCGACAAGAACAAGGCCCTGCATGTCGTGCTCAACGGCGCGGCGGGCGGCGCCATGCCAGCCTGGAAGCAACTCTCCGACACGGAGATTGCGGCGGTCGTCACCTACGCCAAGAACAGCTGGAGCAACAAGACCGAGCAGATCGTGCAGCCCGCCGACGTGCAGGCCGCGCGCAAGTGATCCGCCCGCGCATCGAGATCGAGAGAACCTGAGGAACAGACATGAGTGCAGTGCTTGACCACCACGACGCGCACGGCCACGACCACGACCACCACGCCCCCACGGGCTGGCGGCGCTGGGTGTTCGCCACCAACCACAAGGACATCGGTACCCTGTACCTGCTGTTCTCGTTCACCATGCTGATGGTCGGTGGCGTGCTCGCCCTGGGCATCCGCGCCGAGCTGTTCCAGCCCGGCCTGCAACTGGTGAACCCGGAGCTGTTCAACCAGCTCACCACCATGCACGGCCTCATCATGGTGTTCGGCGCCATCATGCCGGCCTTCGTGGGCTTCGCGAACTGGATGATCCCGCTGCAGATCGGCGCGTCCGACATGGCCTTCGCGCGGATGAACAACCTCAGCTTCTGGCTGCTGATCCCCGCGGCCATCATGCTCGTGGGCTCGTTCTTCATGCCCGGCGGCGCGCCCGCCGCCGGCTGGACGCTCTACGCGCCCCTGACGCTGCAGATGGGTCCCTCGATGGACGCCGGCATCTTCGCGATGCACATCATGGGCGCCTCGTCGATCATGGGCTCGATCAACATCATCGTGACCATCCTGAACATGCGCGCGCCCGGCATGACGCTCATGAAGATGTCCATGTTCTGCTGGACCTGGCTCATCACCGCCTACCTGCTGATCGCCGTGATGCCCGTGCTGGCCGGTGCCATCACCATGACGCTGACCGACCGCCACTTCGGCACCAGCTTCTTCAACCCGGCCGGCGGCGGCGACCCGGTGATGTACCAGCACATCTTCTGGTTCTTCGGTCACCCCGAGGTCTACATCATGATCCTGCCGGCCTTCGGCATCGTGAGCCAGGTCGTGCCCGCCTTCGCGCGCAAGAAGCTGTTCGGCTACGCCTCCATGGTGTACGCCACGGGCTCCATCGCCATCCTGTCCTTCGTCGTGTGGGCGCACCACATGTTCACCACCGGCATGCCGGTCACCGGTCAGCTCTTCTTCATGTACTCCACCATGTTGATCGCCGTGCCCACGGGCGTGAAGATCTTCAACTGGATCGCGACGATGTGGAAGGGCGAGATGACCTTCGAGACCCCGATGCTGTGGGCCGTGGGCTTCATCTTCGTGTTCACCATGGGTGGCTTCACCGGCCTGATCCTGTCGGTCGCGCCGATCGACATCCAGATGCAGGACACCTACTACGTGGTGGCGCACTTCCACTACGTGCTCGTGGCTGGCTCGCTGTTCGCCATGTTCGCCGGCATCTACTACTGGCTGCCCAAGTGGACGGGCGTGATGTACAGCGAGACGCGCGGCAAGATCCACTTCTGGTGGTCGATGATCTCGTTCAACGTCACCTTCTTCCCGATGCACTTCCTGGGCCTGGCCGGCATGCCCCGTCGCTACGCCGACTACCCGATGCAGTTCGCGGACTTCAACATGATCGCGTCCATCGGGGCCTTCGGGTTCGGTCTGGCGCAGGTGTACTTCTTCCTGGCCGTGGTCCTGCCCGCCATGCGCGGCAAAGGCGAGACCGCTCCGCAGAAGCCTTGGGAAGCGGCCGAAGGCCTGGAATGGGAAGTGCCTTCGCCGGCGCCGTTCCACACCTTCGAGACCCCGCCCAAGCTCGACGCCACAGCCACCAAGGTGATCGGCTGAATTCCGCGACTGCCACGCCATGACGCCTGAACAGAAAAAGAGCAACGTCCGACTGGGCCTGATCCTGGCCTCTGTCGCGGCGGTGTTCTTCCTCGGCTTCGTCGCCAAGTTCGTGCTGTTCAACGGCTGAAGGGTCGGAGCCGGCTATGGGTCTGCGCCAGGAAAACCTCAAGATCGTGGGCAAGCTCTGCGTGATCGCGCTGGGCATGTTCGCGTTCGGCTACGCGCTGGTGCCGATCTACCGCCACATCTGTGACGCGCTGGGCATCAACGTGCTGGCCGTGTCGGAAACGCGCATCCCCGGCGCGGCCAGGCTTCCCGCCAACACGCAGGTGGACCTGACCCGCACCATCACGGTCGAGTTCGACACCAACGTGCGCGGCCCCTGGAATTTCAAGCCCGCGGTGCGTTCGCTCCAGGTTCATCCGGGCGAGCTCACCACGGTGATGTACGAGTTCCAGAACATCCAGAACCGAAGCATGGCCGCGCAGGCCATCCCCAGCTACGCCCCCAAGCAGTCGGCCGCCCACTTCAACAAGCTCGAGTGCTTCTGCTTCACGCAGTACACGCTCGCGGCAGGTGAGAAGAAGGAGTGGCCGGTGGCCTTCGTGATCGACCCGCGCCTGCCCAAGGACGTCCACACGATCACGCTCTCGTACACCTTCTTCGAGGTGGGCGGCAAGACGCCGCCAGCCCCCGAGTCGGCCGCCCTGGCCCCCGCCGCATCGGCGCAGGGCGGCGCATGAAAGCCATGACCAAGCCCTCGCGTTCCGGTTCGCTGCTGAGCACGGTCAAGGCCGTGCTCTGGGGCTTCCTCGGTGTGCGCCAGCGGGCAGAGTACGAAAAGGACATCAAGCGCCTCAATCCGCTGCATCTGGTGGCGGTAGGGATCGTGATGGCCTTCATCTTCGTCGGCGCGCTCATCGCGCTGGTGAACTGGATCGCCGGTTGAGGGCGGTGACCAGAGCAACGCATCCATTGAAATCGACAGCGACAGCACAACAGGAGTGAGCAGCATGTCCGCAGCATCCCATGGCTCCACGCCGTACTACTTCGTCCCCGGACCCTCGCGCCATCCGGTCATGGCCGCCATCGGCCTCTTCTTCGTGATTCTCGGCGCCGGCCAATGGGTCAACGGCGTGCAGTGGGGCGCGTACGCCGTGGCCTTCGGCATGGTCTTCTGGCTGTTCGTGCTGTTCCAGTGGTTCCGCGACGCCGTGCACGAGAGCGAGACCGGCATGTACGGCCGCAAGATCGACCTCTCGTTCCGCTGGAGCATGAGCTGGTTCATCTTCTCCGAGGTGATGTTCTTCGGCGCCTTCTTCACCGCCCTGTGGTGGGCGCGCGCGCACGCGCTCCCCAACCTGGGCAGCTTCGAGAACTCGCTCATCTGGCCCAACTTCTCGGCCGTGTGGCCCAGCGTGCAGGCTGGTGCCACCGCCTCCCCGGGCGGCATCGTGGAGCCCTTCCAGACCATGGGCCCGTTCTGGCTGCCCACCATCAACACCGCGCTGCTGCTCAGTTCGGGCGTCACGCTGACCATCGCCCACCACGCCCTGCAGGCCGGTCAACGCGCCAAGACCATCGGCTTCATGTGGGTCACCGTGTTGCTCGGCTTGGTGTTCCTGTTTGTGCAGGGCTACGAGTACGCACACGCCTACGCCGACCTGAACCTCAAACTGAGTTCGGGCATCTTCGGCTCCACCTTCTTCATGCTCACTGGCTTCCACGGATTCCACGTGCTGGTCGGCATGCTGATGTTGTTCTTCATCACGCTGCGTCTGCACAAAGGCCATTTCACCGCCGAGCGCCACTTCGGCTTCGAAGGCGCCGCCTGGTACTGGCACTTCGTGGACGTGGTGTGGCTGGGTCTGTACATCCTCGTCTACTGGATGTGACGCCACGCCAGGGACGATCGCCCATGAAAAAAGCGCCGCGAGGCGCTTTTTTCTTTCGGTGCCCGGGCGGCGGGTTCAGCGTTGCAAGGGCAGCCCGGTCGGCTGGATCCAGCCCATGAAGTACGCCACCAGCACCAGCACGAACAGCAAAATGGAAAAGCCCACGCGAAAGGCCAGCGCGCGCGCCATGTGGCGTTTGCGGGGGGCTTCGTTGTCCTTGTCGTCGTGCACGCCGCCACGCATCATGAACACCAGCGCCGCGGCCAGGCTGCCGATGATGGCCACGAAAGCCACGATCACGAAGTACTTCATGGACCGCATTATCCGGGCCTCGCCGCGAGGCGCTGTCGGACGGGGCCGCGTCGGAGGCGGTGCATGAGCGGCGCGGAGCCTACCCCGACGAGTCGCGCCCGCTTTGTCGTCGTCAGCGTGGCGGCGGCCCTGACCGTGGCCGCCACCGCCTCGCTCGGCGTGTGGCAGCTGGACCGCGCGGCGCAGAAGACCGCGCTGGAGGCGTCGATCCGTTCACGCGCCGATCTGCCCGCCTGGGACAACCGCGAACTGCTCGCGCAGGCCGACCCGGCCTCTGGCGCGTACCGGCCGGTGCGCCTGCAGGGGCAATGGCTCGCGCAGCACAGCGTGTTTCTCGACAACCGCCAGATGGACGGTCGTGTGGGCTTCTTCCTGGTGACGCCGCTGCGCCTGAGCGGCAGCGACCGCACAGTGCTCGTGCAGCGGGGCTGGGTGCCGCGCGACTTCAACGACCGCCAGCGCGTGCCCGAGGTGGCGACGCCCCCTGGCGAGGTGACCGTGCAAGGGCGCTTGGCCCCGCCACCCGGGCGCCTTTACCAGTTCGGCGAGGCCGGTACCGGGTCCATCCGGCAAAATGTCGAGCCCGCTGCCTACCGGCTGGAAACCGGTCTCGCGTTGCTGGACGTCTCGGTCCAGCAAACGGGTGGCGACGAAGGCCCGCTGCGTCGCCAATGGCCGCTGCCCGCCACCGACGTGCAGAAGCACCATGGCTACGCCTTCCAGTGGTTCGCCCTGTGCGCACTGGTCGCTGGCCTCTACCTCTGGTTCCAGATCATTCAACCCCGCCGCCAACGCGCCCGCCTCCATGGCCCAGACGCCTGATGAACCCCTGACGCTGACGGTGCACAGCCTGCCCACACCCGATCGCGGCAACGCCGAGCGCGCCGCGGCCACGCGCAGTGGCCGCTGGAAGATGTTCGCCATCCTGCTCGTGTGCGCAGCGCCTGTCATCGCCTCGTACTTCACCTACTACGTGATACGGCCGGAGGGCCGGCGCAACTACGGCGAGCTCGTCACCTCCCAACCCGCTCTGCCGGCGATCGACGCCACCGACGCGCAGGGGCGCACGGTGCCGCTGGCTTCGCTGCAGGGCCAGTGGCTGCTGGTGAGCGTGGCCGACAGCGCCTGCGACGCCGCTTGCGAGAAGCACCTCTACCTGCAGCGCCAGCTGCGCGAAACGCTGGGCCGTGAGAAGGACCGCCTCGACTGGGTATGGCTGCGCACCGGCGCCACCGAGCTGCGCGAGCCGCTGCGCGCGGCCACGGCGGCGGCCACGGTGCTGCACGTCGACGCCGCCGCACTGGCCGAGTGGCTGAAGCCGGCCGAGGGACGCCGCCTCGAAGACCACCTCTACGTGGTGGATCCCCAGGGGCACTGGATGATGCGCTTCCCCGCCGACATCGACGCCGCGCGCGCCAAGCGCGACCTCGATCGCCTGTTGCGGGCCTCCTCGTCCTGGGACAAGGCGGGCCGGGAAGACTGAAATGGACGCCACCGCATCCCTGGTCGACCTCGCGCCCATCACCCGCATGATGCTGTTGGGCATCGTGATCGCGATCGGCCCGCTCGCCTGGATCTGGCTCAGGCACCGCCAGGCCAGCCCCGCGCAGCGCCTGCGCGTGCTCACGCTGGTCACGCTGTTCCTCACCTTCGATCTGGTGCTCTTCGGTGCCTTCACGCGCCTCACCGACTCCGGCCTCGGTTGCCCCGACTGGCCCGGCTGCTACGGTGCCGCGAGTCCTTTCGGTGCCCACGCCGACATCTCGGCCGCGCAGTCGGCCATGCCGACGGGCCCTGTCACCTTTTCCAAGGCCTGGATCGAGATGATCCACCGCTACCTCGCCACCGGCGTGGGCGTGCTCATCATCGTGCTGGCCGCGGGCAGCTGGATCGAGCGCCGGCGCCTCCACGTGCACTGGGTGTGGCCCGTGGTCACGCTGGTCTGGGTCTGCCTGCAGGGGGCTTTTGGCGCGCTCACCGTGACCATGAAACTGTTTCCCGCCATCGTCACCTTGCACCTGCTGGGGGGCCTCGTGCTGCTGGCGCTGCTGCGGGCGCAGGCGGTGGCCTACCGCCTGGGCGAAACCGGCAGCGCGGGGCCTGTGCCCATCGGCGCGGCGCAGCGCTGGGCCCTGCTGGCGGCCTTTGCGCTGGTCTGGCTGCAGATCGCACTGGGCGGCTGGGTCAGCACCAACTACGCGGTGCTGGCCTGCCGCGACTTTCCCACCTGCCAGGGCAGCTGGTGGCCCACCATGAACTTGGGTGAGGGCTTCACGCTCTGGCGCGAGCTCGGCGCCAACCACGTGGGCGAGGCCATCACCTTCCCGGCGCTCACGGCCATCCACTACGTGCACCGCCTCACGGCCTATGCGGTATTCGCCGCGCTGTTGGCGCTGGCCTGGACGCTGTGGCGCGTGCCGGGCCTGGAGCGCTTCGCCCGCGCGCTCGTCGTGCTGTGCGCCTGGCAGTTCCTGACGGGCCTGAGCAACGTGGTGCTCGACTGGCCCTTGCTCGCCGCCGTCAGCCACACGGGTGGTGCGGCCGCGCTGGTCATCGCCTTCACCGGTGCCGTCGCGGCCACGCGCGGGCGCCCCGCGCCGGCTGCCCGGTGGCGCTTCACGGAGGCTGCGCGATGAGCTCGAACGCACACCCCCTGCCCATGCCCTCCACCTGGCGCCAGTTCCACGCCTTGACCAAGCCGCGCGTGATCCAGCTCATCGTCTTCTGCGCGCTCATCGGGATGGTGCTGGCCGTGCCGGGGCTGCCGAGCTGGCCGCAGGTGCGGCTCGCGGCCATCGCCTGCGTCGGCATCTGGCTCGTGGCCGGCGCGGCCGCGGCCTTCAACTGCGTGGTTGAACAGCACATCGACGCGAAGATGAGGCGCACCGCCTGGCGCCCCACGGCCAAGGGCGAACTCACCAACTGGCAGACGCTCACGTTCTCGGCCGCGCTGTGCGCGCTCGGCTCGGCCATTCTGTGGTTCTGGGTGAACCCGCTCACCATGTGGCTCACGTTCGCCACCTTCGTGGGTTACGCGGTCATCTACACGGTCATCCTCAAGCCGCTGACGCCGCAGAACATCGTGATCGGCGGCGCCTCGGGCGCCATGCCGCCGGTGCTGGGCTGGGCTGCGATGACAGGCACGGTCGCACCCGAGGCGCTGATTCTCTTCCTCATCATCTTCCTCTGGACGCCGCCGCACTTCTGGGCGCTGGCGCTCTACCGCGTGGAGGACTACCGCAGGTCCGGCCTGCCCATGTTGCCGGTGACGCACGGCTCCGAATTCACGCGCCTGCAGATCCTGCTGTACACCTTCGTGCTGCTGGCGGCCACGCTGCTGCCCTTCATGCTTCGCATGAGCGGCTGGTTCTACCTGGTGGGCGCGCTGCTGCTGGGCATCGGCTTCTGTGGCTACGCCTTCGCGCTGTGGCGGAACTATTCCGACGCGCTGGCTCGAAAGACTTTCCGCTTTTCGCTGATCCACCTGTCGCTGCTCTTCGCAGCGCTGCTCATCGACCACTACCTGCCATGGTGACCCACCTCTCGCGCCGCCGCCTGCTCGTGGCCGCCGCCAGCGCCGCCGCGCTGAGCGCGTGCTCGGATTCGCCAAAGGCCTTCAAGGCCATCGACATCACCGGCGCCGACTACGCCACCGGCTTCTCGCTCACCGACCACAACGGCCAGAAGCGCACGCTGGACGACTTCAAGGGCAAGGCCGTGGTGATCTTTTTCGGCTTCACGCAGTGCCCCGACGTCTGCCCGACCTCAATGACCGAGATGGCCGAGGCCAAGCGCCTGCTCGGCCCCGATGGCGAGCGTTTCCAGGGGCTGTTCCTCAGCGTCGACCCGGAGCGCGACACGCCCGAGGTGATGAAGCAGTACGTGACGAATTTCGACCCGAGCTTCCTCGCGCTGTACGCCGCGCCGGGCGAGCTGGAGGCCGTGGCCAAGAGCTTCAAGGTTTACTACAAGAAGGTCGAAGGCAAGACGCCCACGAGCTACACGATGGACCATTCCGCCGGCAGCTATGTGTACGACCCGCAGGGCCGCATCCGCCTGTACCACCGCTACGGCAGTGGGGCTCAGTCGCTGGCGGACGACGTCAAGCTGCTTCTGCAGGGCTAAGTCGCAGATCTCGCGAACAAACAAAGGGCGCCCTCGAGCGCCCTTCGTGTTGGTGGTGCCGGGTTAGCCCACCGTCGCGCCGCTGAGCTTGACCATGCGCTCGTACTTGGCGCGCTCGCGGTTCATGAAGTCACCGAAGGCCTGCGGCGTGCTCGGCGCGGGCTCGGCCATCAGCGTGGCGAACTTGCCCTTCACATCGGGAGACTGCAGGGCCGCCGTGAAGGCGGCGTTGAGCTTGGCCACCACGTCTGCGGGTGTGCCGGCCGGTGCCACAAGGCCCCACCAGGTGTCGATCTCGAAGCCCGGCAGGGTCTCGGCCACCGTGGGCACATCCGGCATCACGCTGCTGCGCTGCGTGGTGGTGACGGCCAGCGCCTTGAGCTTGCCCGAGCGGATGTTGGCCGCCGCGGTGGCCAGGTTGTCGAAGTTGAAATCGACCTGGCCGGACAGCAGGCCCAGTTGGGCCGGGTTGCCGCCGTTGTAGGGGATGTGCACCGCGAACACGCCGGCCTGGTTCTTGAACAGCTCGCCCGCCAAGTGACCCGCGCTGCCGCTGCCGCCCGAGCCGTAGTTGAGCTTGCCCGGGTTCGTCTTGCCGTAGCGGATCAGGTCCGGCAGGCTGTTGATGTTCAGGCGTTTGGCGGTGTCGGCGTTCATCACCAGCACGTTGGGCACGCGCAGCATCTGCGTGACGGGTGCGAAGTCCTTCGCGGGGTCGTAGGGCAGTTGCTTGAACAGCCAGGGGTTGATGCCGTGCGAGGCGGTGGTCGCAATGCCGAGCGTGAGGCCGTCGGGCGCCGACTTGGCCACCTGGCTCACGCCGATGTTGCCGCCCGCGCCCGGGCGGTTCTCCACGATCACCGTGCCCAGCGAGTCCTTCACCGCGTCGGCCAGGATGCGCGCGGTCACGTCGATGGGGCCGCCGGCCGCGAAGGGCACCACGATGCGCGTGGTGCGCGTCTGGGCCCATGCGGGCAGGGTCAGGGCGGAAGCGGTGAGGGCGATGGCGTGGCGGCGGGAAATCATGGCTTGTCTCCTGGTTGTGTGGGTCACACTTTATCGGCGGCGCTGGTGAACGAGTCGGCGAAGAAGAACTCTTCGGGCAAACCAGCCTGCGCCACGTAGTCGCGCTTGGCCGATTCGACCACGATGGGCGCGCCGCAGGCATACACCTCGAAGCCGCTGAGGTCGGCGTGGTCCTCCAGCACCGCGCGGTGCACGAAGCCGGTGCGGCCGGTCCAGGCGTCCTCGGGCTGCGCGTCAGACACCACGGGCACGTACTTCAGGTTCGGCATGGCGGCCAGTTGCGCCTCGATCCAATCGCTCTGGTACAGATCGGCCGGGCGGCGGCCGCCCCAATACAGCGTGGCCGGGCGGGTGATGCCCTTGAAGCGCATGTGCTCCACGATGGCCTTGATGGGCGCGAAGCCGGTGCCCGAGGCGAGCAGGATCATCGGCTTGTCGCTGTCCTCGCGCAGGAAGAAGCTGCCGAACGGGCCTTCGATGCGCAGGATGTCCTTCTCCTTCATGGTGGAGAAGACCTGGTCGGTGAACTTGCCGCCGGGCATGTGGCGCAGGTGCAGCTCCAGGCCGGGGACCTCGGTTTGCGTGTGCGGCGCATTGGCCATCGAGTAGCTGCGGCGGTCGCCGTCGCGCAGGATGAACTCCACGTACTGGCCCGCGCGGTACTGGAAGGTGTCGCTGGCGGGCAGTTGCAGGCGCAGCACCATCACGTCGTGCGAGGCGCGCGTGAGGCTGTTGACGCGGGCGGGCATCTTCTTGATCGGGAAGGCGCCGAGCTCGGTGACCTGGCGTGACTCGATGACCACGTCGCTGTGCGCCACGCCGCAGCAGGTGAGCACATAGCCCGCGGCCTCTTCCTCGGCCGACAAGGCCTTGGCCTGGTGCGGCCCGTGCACCACCGTGCCCGACACCAGCTTGCACTTGCAGGAGCCGCAGGCCCCGTCCTTGCAGCCGTAGGGCAGGCCGATGCCCTGGCGGATGCCCGCGGCGAGGATGGCCTCTTCGGGGTTGGCGGTGAAGGCGCGCCCGCTGGGCTGCACCGAGATCGTGAATGTCATACTCGCCGTCTTTCTGTCGAGGGGCCCGCTCCACTGGCGCGCCCCGTTCCAAGCAACCGCGCATTGTCGCAAAAACCCGTCTGGCATGAGTTTTCTTGGCGCCTTGCCCGCACGCTTCCGGCGTGAACGGGTGCTGATCGTGGGCTGTGGCGACGTGGGCCTGCGAACGGCCGGCGTGCTGGGCGCTGGGCGGCGGGCGCGCCTGATGGCGCTCACCTCCAGCCCCGAGCGCGTGCCGGCGCTGCGCGCGGCGGGGCTCGTGCCGTTGCAAGGCGATCTGGACGAACCGCGCAGCCTGCGCCGCCTGGCCGGTGTGGCCACGCGCGTGCTGCACCTGGCGCCGCCCCCATCGCAGGACATGGCCGACTGGCGCATCGACCCACGCACGCGGTCTCTGGTGCAGGCGCTCGCGCAGCGCACGCCGCCGCTGGCGCTGGTCTATGGCTCCACCACCGGCGTGTATGGTGACCGCGAAGGCGCCTGGACCAGCGAGGCCCAGCCCGCTCAGGCGCGCACGCCACGCGCCTCGCGCCGCCTGGACGCCGAAGACCGCGTGCGCTGGCTCGGCCGTGCGCTGGGCGTGCGGGGGAGCGTGCTGCGCATTCCCGGCATCTACGCCAATGACCGCGAAGGCGGCACGCCGCGCGATCGCCTGCAACGCGGCACGCCGGTGCTGCGCGCCGAGGACGATGTCTACACCAACCACATCCACGCCGACGACCTGGCCCGCGCCTGTGCCCTGGCACTGTGGCGAGGCCGCGCGCAGCGCGTTGTCAACGTGGTGGACGACACCGAACTCAAGATGGGCGACTACTTCGACCTGGCGGCGGATCTGTATGGTCTGCCGCGTCCGCCGCGCCTGCCACGCGACACGGCGCAAGACCAGTTGCCGCTGATGCTGCTGAGTTTCATGAGCGAATCGCGCCGACTGCGCAACCGGCGCATGAAGGACGAACTGGGGCTGCGGCTGCGCTACCCCACGGTGGCCGAAGGTCTGCGCGGCTGAACGCAGCGGGGCAGGCAACAAAAAGCCCGCGCGAGGCGGGCCGATGTGAAAGCGCTTGCCTGGGTGGTGCCGAAGGCCGGACTCGAACCGGCACACCTTGCGGCGGCGGATTTTGAATCCGCTGCGTCTACCGATTCCGCCACTTCGGCCCGAGCAAGGGCGCGGATTATGGCACAGTGGCGCCATGCAATACCCCACCATCGAAGACGCCATCGGCCGCACGCCCCTGGTGGCGCTGCAGCGCATCGGCGCTGCCGAGAACGGCCCGCGCGGCAACGTCATCCTCGCCAAGCTTGAAGGCAACAACCCCGCCGGCTCCGTGAAAGACCGGCCCGCGCTGTCCATGATCCGCCGGGCCGAGGAGCGCGGCGACATCAAGCCCGGCGACACGCTGATCGAAGCCACCTCGGGCAACACCGGCATCGCGCTGGCCATGGCGGCGGCCATCAAGGGCTATCGCATGGTGCTGATCATGCCGGAGGACCTCTCCATCGAACGCGCCCAGACCATGAAGGCCTTCGGCGCCGAGCTCATCCTCACGCCCAAGAGCGGCGGCATGGAGTCCGCGCGCGACCTGGCCGACAAGATGCAGGCCGAGGGCAAGGGCCTGGTGCTCGACCAGTTCGCCAACCCCGACAACCCGCGCATCCACTACGAAACCACCGGCCCCGAGCTGTGGGAGCAGACCGGCGGGCGCATCACCCACTTCGTGAGCGCCATGGGCACCACCGGCACCATCACCGGCGTGTCGCGCTTCATGAAGGAAAAGAACCCCGCCGTGCGCATCGTCGGCGCGCAGCCCAGCGAGGGTTCTCGCATCCCCGGCATCCGCAAATGGCCCGAGGAATACCTGCCCAAGATCTACGACCCGAAGGCGGTCGACGAAATGATCTACGTGTCGCAGGCCGATGCCGAGGACATGGCCCGGCGCATGGCGCGCGAGGAGGGCATCTTCGGCGGCATCTCCGCCGCCGGGGCGCTCTGGACGGCGCTGCAGGTGTCGCGCCAGGTGGAGAACGCCACCATCGTCTTCGTGGTCTGCGACCGCGGCGACCGGTATTTGTCCACCGGCGTCTTTCCCGCATGACGCCGTGAGCGGCGACAGCGCCTTTCGCTACTGCCCGCAGTGCGCCACCGCACTGCGCGAGATCGTGCAGGCCGAAGACGGCGGCGACAAGCGGCGCCTGCGTTGCCCGGCCTGCGACTACACGCACTGGAACAATCCGACGCCGGTATTGGCAGCCATCGTCGAACTCGACGGGAAGGTTCTGCTGGCGCGCAACGCCGCCTGGCCGGGGCGCTTCTTCGGGCTGATCACGGGTTTCATGGAGGCCGGCGAAACGCCAGAGGACGGCATCCGCCGCGAGATTGCCGAGGAGACCTCGCTGGAGACCGAGGCCCTGAGCCTGGTCGCCGTGCACGACTTTCAGCGCATGAACCAGGTCATCATCAGCTACCACGCCCGTTGCCGGGGCACGGTGCGCCTGTCGCCCGAGCTGTCGGAGTACCGGCTCCTGGCGCCGGCCGCGGTGCGCTGTTGGCGCGCCGGCACGGGACTGGCGCTGGCCCAGTGGCTTTTGTCACAGGGCCACCAGCCCCAATTCCTGGACGACACACCGAAGGCCGACGCGGCCTAAAATGCGCCGTTACTCTGACGGAGCCCTGCCTTCATGATCGCCGCTGACCGAGAACTCGACGCCCGGGGCCTGAACTGCCCGCTGCCCATCCTGAAGGCCAAGAAAGCCCTGGCCGAGATGCACAGCGGCCAGACCCTGAAGGTGGTGGCCACCGACGCCGGCTCGGTGCGCGATTTCCAGGCTTTCGCCAAACAAACCGGCAACATGCTGGTCCACCAGGAAACGGTGGGCGGCGATTTCGTCTCGGTGCTCAAGCGCCGCTGATGCCCACCCCCATGGACGTCCTGCTCGTTGATCCGCTGGTGCCCGAAGCCCTGGCGTGGCTGCAGGAACGCCATGACGTGGTCTACCTGCCCGAGCTGGCCGACGACCCCGCCGAACTGCGCCGCGCGCTGGCCGACGCCCGCGCGGTGGTGCTGCCGCCCCACGTGGTGGTCTCCCAGGAATTCCTCGACCATGCGCCCAACCTCATGATGGTCGCGCGCATGCAGATCTCCAGCGACAACACCGACCTCAACGCCTGTGCGCAGCGCCACGTGCGCGTGCTGCAGGCGCGCAGCGCCACGGTGCGCTCCAACGCCGAGTACCTGCTCTACGGCCTGCTCATGCTCTACCGCCGGGGCATGGTGAGCGCCCTGCTGGGGCGCAAGCTGGGGCAGGTGCGCATGGGCCGCGAACTCGCGGGCAGCACCGTGGGCCTGCTGGGCCTGGCGCCCGTGGCGCACACGCTGGCGCCCATGTTGCGCAGCCTGGGCGTGCGCGTGCTCGGCTACGACCCGGCCGTGCACCACGCCGCCGAGTTGTGGGACAAGCTGCACGTGGAACCCGTGCCCCTGCAGGAACTTCTCGAACGCTCCGACGCCATTTCGCTGCAGATGGTCTACGCCTCGCGTTTCAAGGGCTGGATCAACGAACGACTGCTCAACCACTGCAAGACGGGGCAGCTCTGGGTGGGCGTGAGCCGCAGTGCGCTGTTCGAGCCCGAGGCGCTGGCGCTCGCCTTGTGCGACGGCCGCATCGACGCCTGCCTGCTCGACGGCGCGAACGCGCAGTTCGCCGCGCCGGGCTCGCCGCTGTACGGCATTCCCAACCTGCACCTCACGCCGCGCCTGGGCTCGCACACGCGCGAGGCCAAGCTGCGCGCCAGCTGGTACCTGGCGCACCGCATCCACGAGACGCTGTCGCCCGACGACGCGCGGCGCGAACCCGGCAGCAGCGACTTCGCCATGCTCGACAGCCTGGGCTTCCCGGAATCGGGCGACCCGCCGCAGTCGGCCTCGCCCTCGCAGTGGGCCTCGCTCGCGGCCCTAAGTAGGGACTGACCCCCGCCGCGCTGCGCGCGACCCCCTGAGAGGGGGGCGGTGCCTGCGGCCCGGCAAAGCCGGTTCCGCGGCACCCTGGGTTCAGCCCAGGCGCTCCAACTGCGCTTGCACCTTCTCCAGCGTCGCGCCGAAATCGGCCAGGCGCTGCTTCTCCTGATCGATCACCGCCGCCGGCGCGCGCGCCACGAAGCCTTCGTTGCCCAGCTTGCCCTGGGCCTTGGCGATCTCACCCTGCAGGCGCGCGGCTTCCTTGCCCAGGCGGGCCTTTTCGGCCGCCACGTCGATTTCCATGAACAGGCACAGGTGAGCACCGCCCACCACGGCCACGGGCGCGGCGCCCGCCGCCTGGGCCCAGGCGGCTTCGTCGTCGAACACGCGCACCTCGGACAGCTTGGCCAGGGCCTGCAGCACCGGCGCGGCACCGCGCAGGAACTCGGCGTCGCCCACCGCGTAGAGCGGCAGGCGCTGGGCCGGTGACACGCCCATTTCACCGCGCAGCGTGCGGCAGGCGTCCACCAGTTGCTTCAGGCGCGCGACGTGCGCTTCGGCGGCCTCGTCGATGCGCTCGGGCTGGCTCACGGGGTAGGCAGCCAGGGCCACCGATTCGCCCGAGCGGCCGGCCACGGGCGCCACCTTCTGCCACAGCTCTTCGGTGATGAAGGGAATGATGGGGTGCGCCAGGCGCTGGATGGCCTCCAGCGTGCGGATCAGCGTGCGGCGCGTGGCGCGCTGCTGGGCCGCGTCGCCGGTCTGGATCTGCACCTTGGCGATCTCCAGGTACCAGTCGCAGAACTCGTTCCACACGAAGTCGTAGATGGCATTGGCGACGTTGTCGAGTCGGTACTCGGCGAAGCCCTGGGCCACGGCGGCCTCGGTGCGCTGCAGGGCCGAGCTGATCCAGCGGTCGGCCTGGCTGAAGCTCAGGTAGCCGTGGAAGGGCTGGCCGACGGCGCACTCGTCTTTCGTGTGCTCCTTGAGCCCGCAGTCCTGCCCCTCGCAATTCATGAGCACGAAGCGCGTGGCGTTCCAGAGCTTGTTGCAGAAGTTGCGGTATCCCTCGCAGCGCTTGCTGTCGAAGTTGATGCTGCGGCCCAGCGAGGCCAACGCCGCGAAGGTGAAGCGCAGCGCGTCGGCGCCGTAGGCGGGAATGCCCTCGGGGAATTCCTTCTCGGTGTCCTTGCGCACGCGTGGTGCGGTCTCGGGCTTGCGCAGGCCGGTGGTGCGCTTGTCCAGCAGCGGGGCCAGGGCGATGCCGTCGATCAGGTCCACCGGGTCGAGCACGTTGCCTTCGCTCTTGCTCATCTTGCGGCCCTGCGCGTCGCGCACCAGCCCGTGGATGTAGACGTGGCGGAAGGGCACGCGACCGGTGAAGTGGGTCGTCATCATGATCATGCGCGCGACCCAGAAGAAGATGATGTCGTAGCCGGTGACGAGCACGCTGCTGGGCAGGTAGATGTCGTAGTCTTCGGTGGGCCCGCTTTTCTGGTTCGGCCAGCCCATGGTGCTGAAAGGCACCAGCGCAGACGAGTACCAGGTGTCGAGCACGTCCGGGTCGCGCGTGAGGGTCTTGCCCGGGGCCTGGGCCTTCGCGTCGGCCTCGTTGCGCGCCACGTAGATGCGGCCGTCCTCGTCGTACCAGGCGGGGATCTGGTGGCCCCACCAGAGCTGTCGGCTGATGCACCAGTCCTGGATGTTCTTCATCCACTGGTCGTAGGTGTTGACCCAGTTCTCGGGCACGAACCTCACTTCGCCCGATTCCACGGCGTCGATCGCCTTCTGCGCGATGCTCTTGCCCGTGGGATCTTTCTCGCTGACCTTGGTCATGGCCACGAACCACTGGTCGGTGAGCATGGGCTCCACCACCTGGCCGGTGCGCGCGCAGCGCGGCACCATGAGCTTGTGCTTCTTCGTCTCGACCAGCAGGCCCAGGGCCTCGAGGTCGGCCACCACGGCCTTGCGGGCCACGAAGCGGTCGAGGCCGCGGTACTTTTCGGGTGCGTTGTCGTTGATCGCCGCGTCCAGCGTGAGCACGCCGATCTGGGGCAGGCCGTGGCGCTGACCCACGGCGTAGTCGTTGTAGTCGTGCGCGGGCGTGACCTTCACGACACCGGTGCCGAACTCGCGGTCCACGTAGGCGTCGGCGATCACGGGGATCTCGCGGTCGCACAGCGGCAGCTTCACCGTCTTGCCGACGATGGCGGCGTAGCGCTCGTCCTCGGGGTGCACCATGACGGCGCTGTCGCCGAGCATGGTCTCGGGGCGGGTGGTGGCCACCACCACGGAGCCGCTACCGTCGCTCAGGGGGTAGCGGATGTGCCAGAGGAAGCCGTCCTCTTCTTCGCTCTCCACTTCCAGGTCGCTCACCGCCGATTTGAGCACCGGGTCCCAGTTGACCAGGCGCTTGCCGCGGTAGATGAGGCCTTGTTCGTACAGGCGCACGAAGGTTTCGGTGACCACGGACGAGAGCTTGTCGTCCATGGTGAAGTACTCGCGCGACCAGTCCACGGTGTCGCCCATGCGGCGCATCTGCGTGGTGATGGTGTTGCCGCTCATTTCCTTCCACTGCCAGACCTTCTGCGTGAAGGCCTCGCGGCCGAGGTCGTGGCGGCTGATCTTCTGTTCCTGCAGCTGGCGCTCGACCACGATCTGCGTGGCGATGCCGGCGTGGTCGGTGCCGGGCACCCAGAGGGTGTTCGCGCCCATCATGCGGTGGTAGCGCGTGAGGCTGTCCATGATGGTCTGGTTGAACGCGTGGCCCATGTGCAGGGTGCCGGTCACGTTCGGCGGCGGGAGCTGGATGCTGAACGAGGGCGCGCCGGCCTTCGCTTCGCCCGTACCGCGAAAGCCCGCCTTGCCGACACCGCGCTGCTCCCACCAGGGGCCCCAGCGGGCTTCGATGGGAGCGGGTTCGAAGGACTTGGCGAGGGAGGCCAGGCCGGGTTGCTGCACGGTGTCGGTCATGGGGGTGCCAATAATGGCAACGGCATCCCGTGGGATGCCGCTGGGTGGGACGGGGGAAGCTGGCATTCTAAATTTCTTCGACGTGGCTCCGCTCGCCGGCGCTCGGGGTGCCCGGCTCCGCGAATGTCCTCCGGACGGCTGCGCCGTCCTCCCCCTTTATTTCGCTGCGCCGGGCACCCCGATCACCGGCGAGCTCATTGGCGAGCGGCCTGGATGCACTCGGCCAGAACGGCGGCATCGCCGACCTGGTTGGCCAGCAGCAGGATCAGGCGCGCGCTGAAGGCCTGCTGCTGCTCGGGCGAGAGGTTCACCTGCGCGTCCAGCAGTTGCTCGTAGAAGGTGTCGGCGTCCTGCCAGTTGGGGGTGGTGATCATGCGTGCACTCCGGTGAGGCCCAGGGTCAGGCCGATGGCCTGCACCAGGCGGCTGTCGATGGTGTGGCCGCTGGCGGCGAGGTAGCCGTCGGGCCGCACCAAGGCCCAGGCCGGTTCGTCGCCATCGGGCAGGCCGCAGGCGCCGCGCAGGTGGGCTTTCGGGTCGCGCACGTGCTCGTCGGCCTGGGCGGGCTCGCGGCCAGCCGGCACCTGCACCGCGCGCAGCGGCGTGGTGGCCAGCACCTCGCGCAGGCGGCGCAGGGCGGCGGCGCTCAGCGGGCCGAAGCACAGCAGCAGCAGATCACCGCCGGCCCAGTCCAGCAACTGGTTGATGCGGCCCGGGCGGCCATTGGCCCAGCGGAATTCGACGTTCTGCACGGACTGGCCCGCGGCGCTGCCCGGCGCGTACTGCACGATGCGCGAGCGCGTATACGGGTTGGCCACGGCCATGCGGCCGGTGTTCACGAGGGCTCGCGCGAACGGATGCCGCTTGGCCAGCGCAATGGCGGCGTCGCGGTACACGCGCTCGATGCCGTCGGCCGGGCGCAGGAAGCGCGCGGTGCGGTTGGTGACGCGCACGTTCTCGCGTGCGGCCTCCAGGCGTTCGTCCTCGTAGCTGTCCAGCAGGGCCGGTGCCGCCTGGCCGCGCATGACGGCGGCGAGCTTCCAGGCCAGGTTGTCCGCATCGGCCACGCCGGTGTTGCCGCCGCGCGCGCCGAAGGGGCTGACGACCTTGGCCGAGTCGCCCATGAAGTACACGCGCCCGTTGCGCATGGCGTGCACGCACTCGCTGCGGTAGGCATAGGGGCCCACCCACACGATCTCGACCTCCACGCCGGGGCCGAACTGGCGCGCCAGGCGCTCGCGCACCACGTCCTCGCGGCTCACGTAGGCGGGGTCGGCGTTGGGCGCCATCTGATAGTCGATGCGCCAGACGTCGTCGGCCATCAGGTGCTGCCAGACGGCGCGGTTTTCGTTGAAGGGCGCTTCGATCCAGGTGTGGCGTTCCGTGGGCGGGCGGGTGCTGAAGCGCACGTCGGCGATGCACCAGCGGTCGTCGCCGCGCTTGCTGTCGAAGGGCACGTTCAGCCACTTGCGCAGGGGGCTGTTGCTTCCGGTGGCGTCGATGACGTGCTCGGCTTCGAGGCGGTACTCGCCCGCGGGTGTTTCGATGGTGAGCGTGGCGGTGCGCGCGTTCTGCTCGAAGCCGGTGAGCCGGTTGCGCCAGCGCAGTTCGACGTGGCCGAGTTGCTGGATGCGGTCGACCAGGAAGGCCTCGATGTAGAACTGCTGGATGTTGATGAAGGGCGGTTGCTGGCTGAGGTTGAAGCTGCCCTGCTGGCGCAGGTCGAAGCTGTAGACCTCGTCGTCGCCGGCGAAGGTGCGGCCCACGCTCCATTGCGTGCCTTTGGCGGCGATGTGCTCATAGACGCCCAGGCGCTCGAAGATCTCCAGCGACTTCTGCGTGTAGCAGATGCCGCGCGAGCTGGCGCCCTTGACGCCGACGGTGTCGTCTTCGTCGAGCAGGATGGCCTTGACGCCCAGGCGGGCGAGGGAGCAGGCGAGGGTGAGGCCGGTGATGCCGCCGCCGACGATGACGATGGGGTGCTTCGCGGGCGCCTTGTCGCCGAGTTCCGGCGGGGGCACGAAGGGGTAGCTGGGCAGTTCGTAGCCACCACCCTGGGTGAATTCGTAGCCGTTGGTGTGGGCTACTTCCTTGTACGTGTTCAGCGACATGGGCCGCTCCTCTTTGTCATCGATTGATGTGCGTTCGACGCGTTTCACTCATCTTCCTCGCGGGCTCGCGGCCACTGGGTGCCCTGTTCCGCGAATGTCCCCCGGACCGGCTGCGCCGGTCCTCCTCCTTTATTTCGCTACACAGGGCACCCAGCGTCCGCGAGCTGCCCACACCTTGGCGTGCAGATCGCCCGAGTGCCGACGAGGGCGGTGGTGGACAGGGGGCAAGGGCGCAGCGAAATAAAGGAGGAGGACGGCGCAGCCGTCCGGGGGACATTCGCGGAGCCCTTGCCCCCTGGCCGCCAACGACCGGTGCAGCCGGAGAAAACCTGGGAGCGCCTAAACCTTGGCCCCCACCTCCGGCCGATCGTTCTGCTGCGGCTTGAGCGGCGCACCGCCCTTGCCCTCGGCGCGCTCCTTGCGCCATTGCTCCTTGCGCGCATTCCACTCGCCCAGCCGCGCATGCGCCGTCTTGCTCTCCTGCAGCATCTGGAACTCGTCGGCCAACTGGGCCGTGAGCTCGAGCCGGATCCCGTTCGGGTCGAAGAAATAGATGCTCTTGAAGATGTGGTGGTCCGTCACCCCCAGCACCTCGATCCCGTGCGCCTCCAGGCGCGCCTTGGTGTTCTCCAGCTCGCCGATGGTGTTCACCCGGAAGCTGATGTGGTTCACCCACTTCGGCGTGTTCGGGCTCGGCAGCGCCGCTTCGTCGTCGCCCAGGTCGAAGAAGGCGATGAACGAGCCATCTTGCAGGCGGAAGAAGAAGTGGGTGTACGGGCAGTACTCGCCCGTGCTCGGCACATAGTCGCTCTGGATGATGTGGTACAGCGGCAGACCCAGGATGTCCTCGTAGAAATGCCGCGTTTCCTCCGCGTCGCGCGCGCGGTAGGCGTAGTGGTGCAACTGCTGGATCGCGGCCGGCGCGGGCAGGTCGGCCTGAGGTTTCATGGGCGTCATGGCTGTCTCCTTGAACGGTCAATCAAATTTACCATAGCGAAACGCATTTCTCCAAACGTAATTTGCCGGGCGGTCGCCAAGGCCTTGGCCCGGGGTGCCGGGGTAGGGCTTCGCGATAATTGCGGTCTCCGTCGGCTGCGCCCGGTTCCACCATTCATCCATGCTATTCCTGATCTCGCCCGCCAAGGCCCTCGACTACGAGACGCCCCCCCATGTGAAGGCGCACACCCAGCCGCTGTTCGTCGAGCAGTCGACGGAACTGATCGAGGTGCTCAAGCGCAAGACGCCGCAGCAGATCGCCACGCTCATGGACCTGTCGGACAAGCTCGCCACGCTCAACGCCGCGCGCTACGAGGCCTGGAGCCCCAAGTTCAACGCGAAGAACTCCAAGCAGGCGGTGCTGGCCTTCGATGGCGACGTCTACGGCGGTCTGGACGCGAAAACCCTGTCGGCCGAGGAACTCGACTGGCTGCAGGCGCATCTGTGCATCCTCAGCGGCCTGTACGGCGTGCTGCGTCCGCTCGACTGGATGCAGCCCTACCGGCTGGAGATGGGCACCCGCCTGAAGACAAAGGGTGGCGCCAGCCTCTACGCCTTCTGGGGCAGCCGCATCGCGGAGTACCTGAACGAGCGCGCCCTGGCCGACAAGAGCCCCGTGGTCATCAACCTGGCCAGCGAGGAGTACTTCAAGGCCGTGGACCTGAAGGCGCTGCGCCCGCGCGTGGTGACCTGCACGTTCGAGGAACGCAAGCCCGCGGGCTACAAGGTCATCAGCTTCATGGCCAAGCGCGCGCGCGGGCTCATGGTGCGCTGGGCGGTGCAGCACCGCGCCGGCACGCCCGAACAACTCAAGGCCTTCGACCTGGAAGGCTACCGTTTCACCGCCGACGCGTCCGGACCCGATCGCCTGGTGTTCCGGCGCGAGGCCAAGCCCTGAGAGGGGAGAGCGCCATGTCCCAGACCGTCACGCCCGAACTGCGCCGCTGGATCATCGAACAGGCCAGCGCCGGCTGCACGCCCGAGTCCGTTCTCAAGTCCATGCTTGACGCCGGCTGGGACGCCAGCGTGGCCGAGGGCGCGCTCGAACGCACGCTGCTGGAGCACCTCTCCACCGTGTCGCCCGACGCGCTCTCGCAGGCGGCCCCCGAGGTGCGCGAGGCCGTGCAGGGCGCGCTGGGCCAGGGCTCGGCGGTGCCTGTCATCGACACCTCGGGCTCGCCGCGCCGCATCGACGCAGGCGACCGCTGGGTGGACATCATCACGCACATGAACCACCCGCGCGTGGTGGTGCTGGGCAACCTGCTCAGCGCCGAGGAGTGCGACGCCATCATCGAATCGGCCAAGCCCAAGCTGGCGCGTTCGCTCACGGTGCAGACGGCCACCGGCGGCGAAGAACTCAACCCCGACCGCACCAGCAGCGGCATGTTCTTCACGCGCGGGCAGACACCCGAGGTCACGGCCGTGGAACGGCGCATCGCGCGCCTGGTGGGCTGGCCGGTGGAAAACGGCGAGGGCCTGCAGGTGCTGCACTACCGCCCGGGCGCCGAGTACAAGCCCCACTACGACTACTTCGATCCCAAGGAAGCCGGCACGCCCACCATCCTCAAGCGCGGGGGCCAGCGCGTGGCCACGCTGGTGATGTACCTCAACGAGCCCGCGCGCGGTGGCGGCACCACCTTCCCCGACGTGGGCCTGGAGGTCGCGCCCGTGAAGGGCTCGGCCGTCTTCTTCAGTTACGACCGCCCGCACCCCACCACGCGCACCCTGCACGGTGGCGCGCCGGTGCTCGAGGGCGAGAAGTGGGTCGCCACCAAGTGGCTGCGCGAGCGCGAATTCGCATGACACACAACACCCCCGAACAATCCCAACTCGGCAAGGCCTCGGCCTACGTCGACCGCTACGACCCTTCGCTGATCTTCCCCTTGCCGCGCGAGGCCAAGCGGCGCGAGATCGGCATCGCCGGCAGCATCCCCTTCGTGGGCTGCGACCTGTGGACCGCCTACGAGCTGTCGTGGCTGAACCCGCGCGGCAAGCCGCAGGTGGCGATCGCGCACATCACCGTGCCCTGCGAGAGCACGCACATCGTCGAGAGCAAGTCCTTCAAGCTCTACCTCAACAGCTTCAACAACACGCCCTTCGACAGCGCCGAGGCGGTGCAGGCGCGGCTGCGCGCCGACCTGAGCGCCGCCGTGTGGCATGGCGGGCCCATGCAGGCGGGCGTGGGCGTGAAGCTGCTGGCGCCCGAGCGCTTCGATGCCGAGCCCATCCACGAACTCGATGGCCTGAACCTGGACCGGCTCGATGTGGAATGCACGCGCTACCAGCCCGCGCCGGAGCTGCTCACCGCCGCCTTCGACGAACAGCCGGTGAACGAGACGCTGGTAAGCCACCTGCTCAAGAGCAACTGCCTCGTCACCGGCCAGCCCGATTGGGGCAGCGTGCAGATCAGCTACAGCGGGCCGCAGATCGACCAGGGCGGGCTGCTGCAGTACCTGGTGAGTTTTCGTAACCACAACGAATTCCACGAGCAGTGCGTGGAGCGCATCTACATGGACGTGTGGACCCGCTGCAAACCCGCGAAGCTGAGCGTCTACGCGCGCTACACGCGCCGCGGCGGGCTCGACATCAACCCCTGGCGCAGCAGCCACCCGCAACAGCCGCCGGCCAATGTGCGCACCGCGCGGCAGTGAACCCGCACGCGCGGGGGCCTACCGTTGGTCAGTCCGGGGGCGGAATCTCCGAAATGCTTAGGTGATTTCGCGCCTTCCACGTAGGATCGCGCCCTTCGCCACCCTCGCGTGGCCGATCACTGACCGTTCGGTCCCTCGCGGGTTGGCGGTCTTCTCAGGTGGCCCACTTCCACGTGGCAACCACCCTCTCTCGCGGCGCTTGTGCCATTGCAGGCCAGCCCGCTTCTCTGAAAGGCTCAGTCATGAGCAGCAAACTGTACGTGGGCAACCTGCCCTACTCCGTCAACGACGACGCGCTTCGTCACAACTTCTCCGAATACGGCAACGTGGCCTCCGCCAAGGTCATGACCGACCGCGACAGCGGCCGCTCCAAGGGCTTCGGCTTCGTCGAAATGGGCTCCGAGGCCGAGGCGCAAGCCGCCATCAACGGCCTCAACGGCCAGTCGGTCGACGGCCGCCAGATCGTCGTCAACGTGTCGCGCCCGAAAGAGGGCGGCGGCGGTGGCTACCGCAGCAACGGTCCGCGCTACTGAGCCCTGACCGCTCCCTGAAGAAAGCCGGCGCCCGCGCCGGCTTTTTCTTTGGCCGCTTCAGATCTGCTTCTGGATCAGCGGCCCGTGGAACAGCACCGGCCCCGTCGGCCCGCGCTCGCTGGGCACACCGCCCAACGGCTCCAGGCTGATCGCCAGCGCCGGCACCTCGCGCACCGCGTTTTCGCTGGCGGCCAGTTGCAGCAGCCGCTCGGGCGTGAGCACGCCCAGCGAACGCGGCGCCGCGCCCGGGGGCAGGGCCCACAACTGCAGCGATCGGTCGGCCGCCTCCTGGTAGCCGCCGACGCGCTGCAGGCTCAGCCGGTTGTGCTTCGCGTCGTAGGTGACCAGCACCGCCGGCCGGGCCTGATCGTCGTTGAGCACGGCCACGTAGCGCACCTCGGGCGTGGCCAGCAACTGGCGTTGCAGCTCGGCCACTTCGGCGCGACGCTGATCGAGTTCGCCCCGCAGGCCGGGCAGCAGCACCAGCGCCGCCACCACCGCGCACAGGCCGGCCAGACCCGCGCCACGCCACAGCGCCAGGCTGTGCCACCAGCCGCGCGGTGGCGCCGCCTGCGCGCGTTCGCGCTGCTGTTCGATGGCCGCCCGTTCCCCCTCGGCGCGCACCAGGTTCTGGATGCGCGTCCACACCTGAGGCCCCGGCTCGGCGCTGGTCTGCAGTTCGTTCAGGCTGGCCACGCGCGTCTGCCATTCGATGGCTGCCGCGCGCACCACGGGCTGCTCACGCGCAATGGTTTCGAACCGCCGGCGCGCGCCGCCGCGCAAGGTGCCAAGCGCGTACGCGGCAGCCAGTCGCTGCAGCAGTTCAGGGTGGCGTTGCGGTTGCATGGTCGTGGCCTCAGGCGAACCGCGCCATGCAGTCGCGCAGTTTGTCCAGGCCGCGGCGTATCCAGGTCTTCACCGTGCCCAGGGGCAGCGTCAGGCGCTCGGCCAGTTCACCGTGGCTCAGGTCGCGCAGGTAGGCCAGGCTGATGACTTCGCGTTGCCGGTTGTCGAGCTGGCCCAGGCACTGGTGCAGGGCCCAGGCCTGCTGGCTGGCCAGGCTGGTGTCCATGGGGTTCGGCGCGTCGCCTTCCAGCGTGTCGGACAGGGTGTCGTCGAGGTCTTGCGTGAGGTGCTCACGCTCGGCCGCGCGGCGGCGCAGGTTGTCCAGCGAGCGGCTGCGCACGATGAGGCCCAGCCAGGCCATGGGCGGGGAGAGCGAGGCGCGGTACTCGCCCGCGTTGCGCCACACCTGCAGGTAACTCTCCTGCAGCACGTCCTCGGCCCGCTCGGCCGATCCGACCACGCGCAGCGACAGCCCGTACAGCTTGCGCGCGGTCAGGTCGTAGAGCGCCTTCAGCGCGGCTTCGTCGCGCCGGGCGATGCGGTCGATGAGGTCCATGAGGAGGTGGTCTGGGTCAGCGGGCAATGAGTCCTCCGCGCAATGCGCTGCGATGCGAGCGCCTTCGGGCGGCCGGTCGGCGCTCATGCCGCGCATTGTGGGGGGTCTTGTCTTTCATCACTACGCCGGCCTGCGCCCTGTGGATTCAGCGCCACCGTGCGGATCCGCACAACCGAGCAAAACAGTCGGGTTCCTTGAATCCGCCGCCGGGGTGGCACGCGTATCCGCTTCGACGGCCGTCGCTCTCCTCCTCCCCAACAACCCTCACGAGAGACAAGACCATGAGCACCTCCCACGATCAACGCCGCGCCTTTCTGCGCTCCGGCGCCACCCTGTCGGCCGTCGGCCTCGCGCTGCTGGCGGGGCGGCCCGCGCTGGCCCAGGGCATGAAAGGCGACGTCGCCAAGGACGTCGACATCCTCAACATCGCGCTCGGTCTCGAGCACGAGGCCATCAACGCCTACCAGCTCGGCGCCGGCAGCGGCCTGCTGAAGAAGCCCGTGCTGGACGTGGCGGTGCAGTTCCAGGGCCACCACAAGTCGCACCGCGACGCCCTGGCCGCCACCATCCGCAAGCTCGGTGGCCAACCCGTGGCGGAGAAGAAGCCCGACGAGTACGCCAAGGACCTCAAGGCCGACACGCTCAAGAACCAGGCCGACGTGCTGTCGCTGGCCACGCGCCTGGAGCTGGGCGCGACCAATGCCTACATCAGCGTGATTCCCGCGCTGGGCGACCGCGAGCTGGCGCAGGTGGCTTCTCGCCTGGCGGCCGACGAGGCCATGCATTTCACCGTGCTCACCGCCGCGCTGGGCCGCCCCTTGCCGGCGAACGCGCTGTCCTTCGGTGCCTGACACCCATTCCTACACGGGTGGGCCATGCACCCACCCGGCTTTTCCGTCCTTCAACCTTTGACCGGAGCATTTCCATGATCCTCAAGACCACCCTGGCCGTTTCGGCCGTTCTCGCGATGACGGCCTGCGCTTCCTCGATGGGCGCCAAGCCGATGGGCATGTACTCGCAGGCCAGCCTGCCCGATGCCGTGAAGGTGCCCGCGGGGCACCGCGTGGCGCTGGAGACCGTCGGCGCGGGCGACATCACCTATGAATGCCGCGCCAGGCAAGGCATGGCAGGCCAGTTCGAATGGGTCTTCGCCGGCCCGGACGCCCGGCTCATGGACCGCGGGGGCAAACAGGTGGGCAAGTACTACGGCCCGCCCGCCACCTGGGAAGCCATGGACGGCTCGAAGATCACCGGCACCCAACTGGCGGTGGCCCCCGGCGGCAGCGGCAACATCCCGCTGCAGCTCGTCAAGGCCAACCCGGCCATGGGCATGGGCGCCATGCAGGGCGTGACCTACATCCAGCGCGTGGCCACCGTCGGCGGGGTGGCACCGGCCACGGCCTGCGGCGCCGGCAACGTGGGCGCGAAGCAGATCGTGCAGTACCGCGCGGACTACATCTTCTACAAGGCGGGCTGATCGAAGGCGCTCGCAGGGCCACCCGGGCGCCGCTTGATCGGTGCCCACCCCTTTTGCCCTGCGAACGGTGGATCGTCGCAGGGTGCTTTTTCTCGCGCGGCCGCGCTCAGGCCGCGCGCTCGAAGCCTTCGAGCAGGTTCACGGCGTTGGTGCCGACCTCGGCCACCGCGTAGCCGCCCTCGAAGGTGAAGACCGTGGGCAGCTTCAGCGAGGCCAGCGCCGCGCCGATGCCCGCGTAGTCGGCCGAGCGCAGCTGGAAACCCGAGATCGGGTCGCCTTCGAAGGTGTCCAGGCCCAGGGGCACGACCAGGGCGGTGGCGCCGACGTCCGACACCGCCTGCAGGGCCTCGTCGAGCGCGCTGCGCCAGGGCGCCAGGGCCGTGCCGCGCGGCAGGGGCCAATTGCGGTTGAAGCCTTCCCCGGCGCCGGCGCCGCGCTCGTCGGCGTGGCCCAGGAAGAAGGGGTACTCGGTGCGCGGGTCGCCGTGGAGCGAGAGCGTGAGCACATCGGCGCGTTCGTAGAAGATGGTCTGGGTGCCGTTGCCGTGGTGGTAGTCCACGTCGAGCACGGCCACGCGCGCATGGCCGCCATCGCGCAAGGCCTGCGCCGCGATGGCCGCGTTGTTGAGGAAGCAGTAGCCGCCGTAGAAGCCCGGCCCCGCGTGGTGGCCCGGCGGGCGCGTGAGCGCGAAGGCGCATCGCTCGCCGCCGAGCACCGCCCGCGCGGCGCCCAGGGCGCAGGCGGCACCGGCGCGCGCGGCCACCCAGCTGCCGGCGGTGAGCGGCGTGCCCGAGTCGAAGGCGAACTGGCCCAGGCGCGCGGCGATGTTCTGCGGCCAGCCGTCCTGGCGGAAGCCGTGCCGGTTGGGCAGCGGCCAGACCGAGGGCAGGGCGTCGATGCCGGCGTTGGCCGGGTCCAGCGCCACCCAGTCGTCCCAGGCGCTGGCCAGGAAGTCGAGGTAGCGCGGCTCGTGCACGGCCCGCAGCGCGGACATCAGCTCGTTGTCGCCCACGGCCGGTTCACGCAACTCGCCCAGCGGGCGGCGGCGCAGTTCCGCGAGCACGTGCTCCACGCGCGCGGGGCTCTCGTGGCTGTCCACCAGGCGGCCGCGGAACATCTCGTGACGGCCGATGTGTTCGGCGTGGCGCGGGTTCAGCAGGGTCAGCATGTCGGGTGGGGTGGGACGTTCACTCGGCGTCGAGGAAGGACTTCAGCGGCGTCAGGGGCGTGAACCGGCCCGCGCGCCGCTCCTTGGCCGACACGATGGCTTCGCGCACGTGGGCGTTGCTCCAGATCGCGCCCTGCAGCCAGCCCATCTGGCGCAGGCTGTCGTCCACCGAGTGGTCGCGCGCGTAGTTCAGGGCCTGCTTGCTGCCCCAGATGGCCACCGGTGGCTTGGCGGCGATCTCGCGCGCGCACTGCAGCGCGGCCTCCACGGTGGCGGCGTGGCTGTCGAACACCTCGTTCACCAGGCCCAGCGCCTGGGCGCGCGCGGCCGGCAGGCGCCGCCCGGTGTAGGCCAGCTCCTTCACCACGCCCAAGGGGATGAGCTTGGGCAGGCGCTGCAGCGTGCCCACGTCGGCCACCATGCCGATGTTGATCTCCTGGATGCAGAAGAAGGCGTCGGCGCTGGCGTAGCGGATGCATCCGGCGGTGACCAGATCGACCGCGCCGCCCACGCAGCCACCCTGGATGGCAAAGACCACCGGCATGCGCAGCGTTTCCAGCCGCGTGAAGGTGGCCTGCATCTGCGACAGCAGGTCGAAGATGGCGGCGCGGCCCTCCGGGCTCTGGTCGTCCATGGTGATGGCGCCACCGAAGGTCTCCAGCGCCATGCCGGCGCTGAAGTGCTTGCCGGTGCTGCTGATGACCAGGGCGCGGGCGCGGCCCTCGGCGTTGATCTCCTGCAGCAGCGCATCCAGCTCGCGCCAGAAGGCGGGCCCCATGGTGTTGAGCGCTTCGGGCCGGTTCAGCGCGAGGTGCGCCACCTCCGGGTCGGTCCAGCTCAGGGAAAAGCAGGTCGGATGGTTCATGGGGGTGGGCCTTGTCTCGGGGCGGGGGATGCCGGGCATTCTGGTCGGGCGGGCCGCGGGCGTCTGTCCCCGGTTTGACGGGTGCGGCCGGGTGCCCGGCTGTGGCGTGCGAGCCCCCGGCGCTACTGCCGTCGCGGCAGAAGACGGACACCAATACCCGCAGAGCGGGCCTCCATCGGCGATGGACGAATGGCCGAGTCATCCATTCCCGGGACGCGCATACGGTGGCGCGCCCGAGGACGTGATCAACCCACCATTCATTCTTTGATTCCCCATGAAAAAACACCTTCTGACCCTGGCCTGTCTGTCCACCGTCGGCGCCGTCCAGGCGCAAAGCTACGTCATGCTCTATGGCGTGGCCGATGCGGCCCTCGAGCGCGTCCGGGGCGCCGCCACCACCACCCGCCTGGCCTCGGGCCAGCAGTCCGATTCACGCCTGGGCATGCGAGGCGTCGAAGACCTGGGCGGGGGCCTGAACGCGCAGTTCCTGATCGAAGGCGGCATCGACCTGGACGCAGGCGGCTTCAACCAGGGCGGGCGCGCCTTCGGCCGCCAGTCCTTCGTCGGCCTGGGCGGCGCCTGGGGCACCGTGCGCCTGGGCCGCCAGTACACGGCCATGGACGACATCGCCAACATCGTGGGCACCAAGCCCTACGACGTGCTCAGCGTGGTGCCCGTCATCGGCAATGGCGAGTTCAAGCGCGCCGACAACGCCATGACCTATCTGTCACCCTCCTTCAACGGTCTGAGCTTTCAGTGGCAGCACAGCCTGGGCGCCGAGCGCGCGCGCACCGACGCCAGCCCGGGCTTGCAGCGGCAGGCCAGCGCCCACGCGCTGTACACGAGCGGTGCGCTCACGCTGGGCCTGGGCCTGCAGCGCGTGGCCGACGCGGACGGCGCGCTGGCGGGCGATCAGCGCGTACATGCCGTCCTGCTGGCCGGTTCATACGCCTTCGATGCGATCAAGCTCACGGCCTATGTCGATGTCGAGGACAAGGGCCGCGGCAAGATGAAGGTCTATGGCCTGGCGGGCGCCCGCCGCTTCGGCGCGAACACGGTATCCGTGGGCGTGGCCAGGGCGCGCGACGTGGGCGGCCTCGGCGCGCGCCACGACGACGCCACCCTCTTTACCCTGCAGGGCAGCCACACCCTGTCCCACCGCACCTCGCTGTACGCGCACCACACCCGGGTGCGCAACGGGGCGCACGCGGCGCTGGGGTTCAACAACCCCGTGCCGTGCTGCGCATCGTCGGGCACGCAAGTCGGCATCCGGCACCAGTTCTGAGGGCCCCTCAGCCCGGTTCACCGGACGGCCGTGCACTCCCCTCAGTCCAGTTCAGGGAACAGCCGGTCGGTGTGCTCATCGCGATGCGCCTTGTCTCGTGACCTGGGAGGGCGGTCGTTCGGGTCGCTCGCGCCGGCCTCGTCTGCGCCCGTTTTGACGAGCTTGGACGAGCGCACGCCCAGCAGCCGGAAGCGCCGCGTCAGGTCCACGCGCTTCAGGCACTGGCCCGCCGCGCGGCGGATGGTGGCGGCGTCGGCCGTGGGTTCGTCCAGCGTCAGGTCGCGCGTGACCTTGGTGAAGCCCACGTAGGTGAGCTTGATGCCGATGGTGTGCGCCAGGTAGCCCTTGCGCTGCAGGTCGTTGGCCACCTGCTCGCACAGCTCGGTGAGGATGGCGCCCAGCTCCGCGCGGTCGTGCACGGCGTGCAGGTCGCGCTCGAAGGTGGTCTCGCGGCTCATGCCCACGGGCTCGCTCTCGGTCACCACGGGGCGGTCGTCCCGGCCCCAGGCCACCTCGTGCAGCCAGGCGCCGTAGCTCTTGCCGAAGTTCGCCACCAGCCACTCGGGTTCGTGCGCGGCCAGGTCGCCGATGGTGTGGATGCCGTGAGACTGCAGCTTCGCATCGGACTTGGGCCCGACGCCGTTGACCTTGCGGCAGGGCAGGGGCCAGATCAGGCGCTGCAGGTCCTCGGGCATCACGATGCTGATGCCGTTGGGCTTGTTGAACTCGCTGGCCATCTTGGCCAGCAGCTTGTTGGGCGCCACCCCGATGGAGCAGGTGAGGCCCGTGGCGTCGAAGATGCTTTTCTGGATCAAGCGCGCGAGCACGCGCCCGCCCTCGCGCTGGCCACCGGGGACCTCGGTGAAGTCGATGTAGACCTCGTCCACGCCGCGGTCCTGCATCACTGGCGCGATCTCCATGATCACCCGCTTGAAGGTGCGCGACAGGCGCTTGACCTCGTCGAAGTCCACCGGCAGCAGGATGGCCTGCGGGCACAGTCTGGCGGCCTTCATGAGCCCCATGGCCGAGCCCACGCCGAACTGGCGCGCCGCGTAGGTGGCGGTGGTGGCCACCCCGCGGCCCACGTACTCGCTCAGGCGCGGGAAGAAGTCCACCGGGATGCGGTCCAGCGTCTGCGGGCCCCAGTCGGTGTCCGGGAAGGCCTCGCGCAGGCGCTCGAACATGGCCACCTCGCGTCGGCGCCCGCCGCCGATGACCATGGGCAGGCCCTTGAGCTGGGGGTAGCGCAGCAGTTCGACGGACGCGAAAAAGGCGTCCATGTCGAGGTGGGCGATGCGGCGCTGGGCGTTCACGCGCGAATCGTAGCCCGCTTACCATGCCCGGGTATGTCGTCATCACGCAGGAGGCTCTCATGACCCACCCCCTCACCCGATTGCTCGCGGCCGCGCTGGTCGGTGCCGGTGTCGCCGTCGCCGGCCTGGCCGTCAGCCATGGGCTGGAGCGCTTTCGCCTCGCCGACCGCAGCGTCACCGTCAAGGGCCTGGCCGAAAAAAACGTGGAGAGCGATTTCGCCGTCTGGACCCTGGGGTTTCGCCGCGGCGGCAACGCCTTCGACGCGGTGCAGAAGGCGCTCGCGGGCGACCGCGACGCGGTGGTGGGTTTCCTCAAGCAGCGCGGCTTCAAGGACGAGGAGATCGAGGTGCGGCCGCTGGGCGTGCAGGACCTGTTCGCGCGCGAGTACGGGTCGGGCAACCAGCCGCTGCGCTTCAACGGCACGGGGCAGGTGATCGTGAAGTCGCCGCGCGTGGCCGAGGTGCAGGCCGCGGCGCTGGCGGTGGACCCGCTGATCCAGGCCGGTGTTCAATTGGGCGGCGAAGGCCCGGGCTCGGGCGGCCCGCAGTTCCAGTTGCGCGGCTTCAACGACGTGAAGGCCCCGCTGCTGGCCGAGGCCACGCGCAACGCGCGCGAGCAGGCCGAGAAGTTCGCCGCCGAGGCCGGCGCGCAATTGGGCGCACTGAAAAGCGCCAACCAGGGCGTGATCCAGATCAGCGGTGCCGCCGGCAGCGACTACGACGACGGCAGCTCACGCGAGAAGCGGCTGCGCGTGGTCAGCACCTTCGTGTACGAGTTGCGCTGAGGCGGGGCATCAACCCGCCAGCAACTGGTGCAGCATGCGCTGCGGGTCGGCCATGAAGCTGCGCATCACCTGGTAGTGCTCGGTGTCCTCATAGGCCACGCGCTCGATGCCGCCGCGCGAGAACTGGAAGATCCAGGCGTCCGGGTACGCCATGAGGATGGGCGAGTGCGTGGCGATGATGAACTGCGAACCGTCCCGCACCAGCTCGTGCAGGCGCGCGAGCGCGGCGAGTTGGCGCTGCGGTGAGAGCGCGGCCTCGGGTTCGTCCAGCAGGTACAGGCCGCCGCCGCGAAAGCGCTCCATCAGCAGCGCCAGGAAGGACTCGCCGTGCGACTGCTCATGCAGCGCGCGTTCTCCGTAGGCCGGGCCGACGCGTGCGCCGATCGTGGGTTCCGCGTCCAGCCGCTCGATCTCCGTGGCCACGTTGAAGAAGCTCTCGGCGCGCAGAAAGTAGCCATCGCGCGGGCGCTTCACGCCCTTGGCAATGCGCAGGTACTCGTGCAGCACCGAGTGCGAGGCGCGCGTACCGAAGTGGAAGTTCTTCGAGCCGCCTTCGGGGTTGAAGCCCATCGCCACCGCGATGGCCTCCAGCAGTGTGGACTTGCCAGAACCGTTCTCCCCTATGAAGAAGCTCACCTTGGGGTGCGGCTCGAGCGGCTCCAGCGTGCGAACCGCCGGCAGGTTGAACGGGTAGCGGTCGAAGGACTCGACCTGGTCGCGCCGCAGGGTGATGCGGCTGATGAACTGGCTGGAGATCATGGTTCGCGGCGTTGGGCTGAGACCGCGATGCATGACAGGCGTGGGGGCCTCAAGCCGTCGGATAGGTGCCCGGCAGCAGGATGGACTTGTCCACGTTCTCGATCTGCGTGTGGCCGCAGAAGGCCATGGTCAGGTCGAGTTCCTTGTGGATGATCTCCAGCGCCTTGCTGACGCCTTCCTCGCCCATGGCGCCCAGGCCGTACAGCATGGCGCGGCCGATGTAGCAGCCGCGTGCGCCCAGGGCGCGGGCCTTGAGCACGTCCTGCCCGCTGCGCACGCCGCCGTCCATGTGCACCTCGATTTGCGAGCCCACCTCGGACACGATCGCAGGCAGCGCCTCGATGCTGCTCTGGGCACCGTCGAGCTGGCGCCCGCCGTGGTTGCTCACGATCAGCGCGTCGGCGCCGGTCTGCACGGCCAGGCGCGCGTCCTCCACGTCCTGGATGCCCTTGAGGATGAGCTTGCCGCCCCAGCGCTTCTTGATCCACTCCACGTCGCCCCAGTTGAGCGAGGGATCGAACTGCTGCGAGGTCCAGGCGCCCAGGTTGGCCATGTCCTTCACGCCCTGCACGTGGCCCACGATGTTGCCGAACTGGCGGCGCTTGGTGCCCAGCATGCCCAGCGCCCAGCGCGGCTTGCTGGCGATGTTCAGGATGTTCGGCAGCGTCAGGCGCGGCGGGGCGGTCAGGCCGTTCTTCAGGTCCTTGTGGCGCTGGCCGATGATCTGCAGGTCCAGCGTGAGCACCAGGGCGCCGCAGTTCGCGGCCTTGGCGCGGTCGATCAGGCGCTCGATGAAGGCGCGGTCCTTCATGACGTAGAGCTGGAACCAGAAGCCTTCGCCCGCGTGCTGCGCCACGTCCTCGATGGAGCAGATGCTCATGGTGGACAGCGTGAAGGGGATGCCGAACTTGCGGGCCGCGCGCGCCGCGAGGATCTCGCCATCGGCGTGCTGCATGCCGGTGAGGCCAGTGGGCGCGATGGCCAGCGGCATGGCCGCGTCCACCCCGACCAGCGTGGTGCGCGTGCTGCGGTTCTCCATGTTCACCGCCACGCGCTGGCGCAGCTTGATCTTCTGGAAGTCCGCTTCGTTGGCGCGGTAGGAGCCCTCGGTCCAGGAGCCGGAGTCGGCGTACTCGTAGAACATGCGCGGCACGCGCTTTTGCGCCAGCACGCGCAGGTCTTCGATGTTGGTGATCACGGTCATGGACAGGTCTCCTCGTTGTGTGTGTGTCGATCCGGGCTGGCCGCGATGGTAGCGAGCCGGCCCGTCCGCCGCGCGTGAAAGCGCGCCGGCGCGGTTTGAAACATTTTCAGAGTGGCGCGGGCGGGGGAACCGGACGGATACTGCGCGATCCGATGTCCATGCGCCGATTCACACGCTCCGCCCTGGTGCTGGCCGCCACGCTGGCGCCCTTGTGCGCCGCAGCAGCCGAGATCTGGCGCTGGGTCGACCGCGACGGCTACACCCACTACACGCAGGCGGTGGACATCCCCGAGCGCTACCGCGCCAGCGCCGTGCCGGCAGCCGCGCCGCTGCCGCCGGGCACGCCGGCCTGCGAGGTGGCCTGGCACCGCTACGCGGCCAGCCAGGCCTGCTTCGACGCGTACCGGGTGGTGGGCGGCGGCCTCAAGCCCGAGGCCTTCCAGCGCTGCCAGGAGCTGCCCGAGCCCCCGCCCTGCCGCTGAGGCCCGGGCTCGGCCGGTGTCACTGCCCCGAGATCTTCTGCTCGCGGATCACCTTGCCCCACTCGTTGGACTCGCGCACCACGTCCGCCGCCAGCGGGCCCGCCGGCATGTAGGCCGGCACGGCGCCCTGCTGGGCCGCCACCTGCGCGATGTCGGGCGCGGCCATCACCTGGCGCAGCGAATCGCTGAGCCGCTCCACGATGGGCGCGGGCGTGCCCGCCGGGGCCAGGATGTAGAGGCGCGGCACGGCCGAGAAGCCCGGCAGCGCGTCCGACAGCGGCGCGATGTCCTCGCCACCCTGCAGCTTCACCGGGTTCATCACCGCCAGCGCGCGCAGCTTGCCCGCGCGCGCCTGGGCGATGGCGGAGGCCGCGCTCACCACGCCGATCGGCACCTGGCCGCTCATCACGTCGGGCACGATCTGCGCCGCGCCCCGGTAGGGGATGTGGACCACGTAGGCGCCGGTCTGGCCCTTGAGCATCTCGAAGCCCAGGTGGTGCACCGTGCCCACGCCCGAGGTGGCGTAGGAATAGCGGCCGGGGTTCTTCTTCAGCAGCGCCACGAACTCGGCCGGCGTCTTCGCGGGGAAGTCGTTGCCCGTCACGATGACCAGCGGCAGCGTGAACAGCCCGGCGACCGGCGTGAAAGACTTGATCGGGTCGAAGCTCATCTGCGGCTTCAGGTACTGGGCGATCAGCAGCGAGCTGTCGCCCAGCATCAGCGTGTAGCCGTCGGGCGCGGCCCGCGCCACCGTGTCGCCCGCGATCAGCCCGGCCGCGCCGGTGCGGTTGTCCACCACCACCTGCTGGCCCAGCTTCTCGGCCAGGCGCGGCGCCACCAGGCGCGCCATGGCGTCCACGCCGCCGCCGGCGGAGTAGCCCACCACCAGGCGGATGGGGCGTGCGGGCCAGTCCTGCGCCGCGGCGGGGGTGGCCACGCCGGTGGTGGCGAAGGCGGCCAGCAGCGCGGCGATCAGCGCGCGGCGGTTGGAAGAGGTCGAACCCGTCGCATCTTGCATGTCTTGTCTCCTGTCGTTGTCGTGGGGAATCCGCTCAGGCCTTGCCGGCACCGCGCGAGCCTGGGCGGCGCGCCAGCTCGGCCAGCCGCTCGGGGTTGGGTTTGAAGCCCAGGCCCGGCGCCTGCGGCAGGCGCAGCACGCCGCGCTCGGGTTTGGGCAGGCCGTCGAAGACCAGTTCGCAGCACTGCACCGCGACCGAGTGGTATTCGACCAGCGAGCCATTGGCCAGGCCCGCGTGCAGGTGCATGTTGTGGTGCGGCCAGGCCCCGCCGTTGGCGAAGCGCGTGTTGAACGCCGCCGCCATGCCCGCGATGCGCCCGCACTGCGTGAAGCCGCCGCTGATGCAGGCGTTGGGCTGCACCACGTCCACGGCCTGAGCCACCAGCAGGTCGCGAAAACGCGTGGCCAGGCCTTCGTTCTGGCCGGCGGCCAGGGGGATGCCGGTCTTGGCGCGCAGCTTCTGCAGGTTGGGGATGTCGTTGTGCGTCACCGGCTCCTCGAAGAAGCTGATGTCGTACGCCTCCACCTGTTTCGCCAGCTTCAGCGCGTGGAAGTAGTCCAGGCTGCAGTTGGCGTCGATGTAGATCTGCACGTCCGGGCCCACGGCCTCGCGCACGGCGCGGATGCGCTGCACGTCCTCGGCGATCACCGCGTCCAGCGGGCGCGGCTCGTCGCGGCGGGCCAGGGCGTGGTGGCCCACGGTCATCTTCAGGCGCGTGAAGCCGCGCGACACCCAGTCCTTCGCGGCACTGGCCAGCTCGTCGCGCTCGAAAAAGGCGAAACCGAAGGTGGCGTACACCGGCACCTCGTCCCGCGCACCGCCCAGCAGACGCCAGCAGGGCTCGCCCAGGGCCTGGCCCTTGATGTCCCACAGCGCGAGGTCGATGGCCGCGATGGCGTGGCTGGCATAGCCCGACTGCCCGCGTGGCGTGAGCAGCCAGTACAGGCGCTCCCAGATCTGCTCGTGGCGCATCGGGTCCAGGCCCACCAGGTGGTGAGCCGCGATGTCGTTGACGATGCTGCCGATCACCTCTTCTTCGGTGATGGCGGTCATGCCGGTGCCGATCAGGCCGTTGTCGGTCTCGATCGACACGAGGCAGACGGACAGGCTGGTGGTCTTGCTGCCACGGGCGGCCTGCACGGTGACGGGCAGGTTCAGCGGCGTGGCCCAGACGCGGGCGATCTTCATCTTGTCTCCTGCGCCGCGTGCGGCGGCGTGTTCGTTGGGTTCGCGGGCAGTGTAGGAACGGCTCGCGGCGCGCGGCAATGGCCTGCGCGGAAGGCCGCTTTCGCGTTTGGCGAAAGCCGGGGAGGGCTTCAGCGAGTCAGCGCCCGCACCAGCGTGGCCGCGGCAGGTGCCAGCGGCGCGTCGGTGCGCGTGGCGATGCTGTGCGTGCGCCGCGCCCAGGCGTCGCTCAATGGCACCGCGGCCAGCGGCAGGTGCGCCAGTTGCGGCGCAACGGCCTCCAGCGGCAGCACACCCACGCCCAGGCCGGCCGCCACCATGCGGCAGACGGCGTCGAAGCCGCGCATGCGCATGCGCACGTTCAAGGGGCGGCCTGCGTCGGTGGCCGAGGCGAGCAGGCGGTTGGACAAGGCGGTGCCGTCGCTCAGGGTGATGAAGGGCTCGTCCAGCGCGTCGGCCAGGCGCAGCTTCCTGCGCCCCGCGAGGCGGTGCGACGCGGGCGCGAGCAGCACCAGCGTGTCGCTGAAGAACGGCGTGAAGGCCAGGCCCGCGGGCGGTACGGGCAGGTCGACCACGCCAAAATCGGCGCGGCCTTCGATCAGCGCGAGCGGGATCTCCGGGCTGCCGCGCTCCTCGATGTCCACCCGGATGAGCGGGTGGCTGGAGAGGAAGCGCTGCAGGCGCTGTGGCAGCACCTCCAGCAGGGCCGAGGTGTTGGCCAGCACGCGCACCTGGCCCTGCATCCCCTGGCTGTAGCCCTTGAGGTGCTGTGCCAGGCGGTCGGCATCCGTCAACAGGGCGCGGCTGCGCTGCACCAGCATCTGGCCCGCGGGCGTGAGCTGCACGCCGCGCGAGGAACGTTCGAAGATGCGAAAGCCCAGCGAGTCCTCCAGCGCGCTGATGCGCGAACTGGCCGCGGCCACCGCCAGGTGCAGCCGTTCACTGGCCGCGCTGATGGAGCCCAGGTCGGCCGCGGCGATCACCACCCGCAGCGTGCCGAGGTCGATGGGCTCATGCATGCGCAGGCCGAGCCGGCTGCGGGCCTCAGCCCAGGCGGGCGCGGTGGCGGGCGATCTGCTCGCGCACCTGCGCCGGCGCCGTGCCGCCCAGCGTGTTGCGGGCCGAGAGCGAGCCGCGCAGGCTCAGCACCTCGTACACGTCCTTGCCGATGCTGGCGTGAAAGCCCTGCAGCACGGTGAGCGGCAGTTCGGAGAGGTCGCAGTTGTGGGAGGTGGCGGCCTTCACCGCGTGCGCCACCGTCTCGTGCGCATCGCGGAAGGGCAGGCCCTTCTTCACCAGGTAGTCGGCCAGGTCGGTGGCGGTGGCGTAACCCTTGTTGGCTGCGGCCTCCATGGCCTGGGCATTCACGGTGAGGCCGCCTTCCTTCTTGCCCGTGGCCGGGTTCAGCTGTCCGCCCACCATCTCCGCGAAGATGCGCAGCGTGTCGGTGAGCGTGTCCACGGTGTCGAACAGCGGTTCCTTGTCTTCCTGGTTGTCCTTGTTGTAGGCCAGGGGCTGGCCCTTCATGAGCGTGATGAGGCCCATGAGGTGGCCCACCACGCGTCCGGTCTTGCCGCGCGCGAGTTCGGGCACGTCCGGGTTCTTCTTCTGCGGCATGATGGACGAGCCGGTGGTGAAGCGGTCGGCGATCTTCACGAAGCCGAAGTTCTGGCTCATCCACAGGATCAGTTCTTCGCTGAAGCGGCTGATGTGCACCATGCACAGCGATGCCGCGGCGGTGAATTCGATCGCGAAGTCGCGGTCGCTGACGCCGTCCAGGCTGTTCTGGCACACCGCGGGGGCGCCCTTGTCGTCCACCATGCCCAAGGTCTTCGCCACGCGCTCGCGGTCCAGCGGGTACGTGGTGCCGGCCAGTGCGGCGCTGCCCAGCGGCAGGCGGTTGGTGCGGCGGCGCACGTCGGCGAAGCGCTCGGCGTCGCGCGCGAACATCTCCACGTAGGCCAGCAGGTGGTGGGCAAAGCTCACGGGTTGTGCCACCTGCAGGTGCGTGAAGCCGGGGAGGATCACGTCGACGTTCTTTTCGGCCACCTCCACCAGCGCGCGCTGCAACTCGCCCAGCAGACCGTCGATGAGGTCGATCTCGCCGCGCAGCCACAGGCGCACATCGGTGGCCACCTGGTCGTTGCGGCTGCGCCCGGTGTGCAGGCGCTTGCCGGCGTCGCCCACCAGTTGGGTCAGGCGCGCCTCGATGTTGAGGTGCACGTCTTCCAGGTCGAGCTTCCACTCGAACTCGCCCCGCTCGATCTCGCTGGCGATCTGCGACATGCCCCGCTGGATGTCCGCATGGTCCGACGGGCCGATGATGCCTTGCGCCGCGAGCATCTCGGCGTGTGCGAGACTGCCCTGGATGTCGGCCTGCCACAGTCGTTTGTCGAAGAAAACACTCGCGGTGTATCGCTTGACCAACTCGCTCATCGGCTCCGAGAATAGGGCGGACCAGGCTTCGGATTTCTTGTCGAGTTGGTTGGATGACATGGTGTTGTCAGCGGCTGTACGGGGGAGTGTGAGAGCGCCTGGGCAACCAAGCGCGGGCCTGGGCGGCCGACCGAACGGAAAACGGTATCGCTTCCCATGAAAGATTCGCGGATTTTATCGACCTTCCAGGAGTTGCCCCACGCAGCGGGGGCGCGTCCGCTCACGGAAATGCCCGAGTACGTGCGGGCCCGCGTGCAGGTGTTCGACACCTGCCAGGTCGGTGTGGTGCTGCGCGCGGTGCTGTTCGTGCAGGCCATTGTTGCCGTGGCGGCGTTGTTCACGGCCAGCAGTGTCGCCACCTGGGGCACCTCGCTGGCGATCTACACCGGCGCGGCCCTGCCCGCCGTGCTGGCCTGGCTGCTGGCCATCTGCGCGCTCAAGCGCCAGCTCGGGCGCATGGAGACGCACTGGCAATGGACGGTGGCCGTCGCGCTCGGGGCCGTGGCGGGCCTCTATGGCTGCGGGCTGGTGGTGTGGTTGGGCATCCTCACGCACAACCTGTGGTTCGCCTCGGCCGCGGCCGGTGCCCTGGTGGCGGCGGTGCTGGTGGCCGGGCTGGTGTGGCGCGCCAAGGCTCGCATGCCCGCGGGCACCACGGCCCGGCTGGCCGAATTGCAGGCGCGCATTCGCCCGCACTTCCTGTTCAATACGCTCAACAGCGCCATTGCGCTGGTGCGCGAGGAACCGGCCAAGGCCGAAAGCCTGCTGGAAGACCTGAGCGAACTGTTTCGCCACGCGCTGGCCGACCCCAAGGAGGCGGTGCCCCTGTGGCAGGAGCTCGAGCTGGCCGAGCACTACCTGGCCATCGAGCAGGTGCGCTTCGGCGACCGCCTGCAGGTGGAGTGGGCGATCGACGAGGCGGCCTCCAAGGCCCGGCTGCCACCCCTGATCCTGCAGCCCCTGGTGGAGAATGCGGTGAAACATGGTGTGGAGCCCAGCCCCATCGGCGCCACGGTGCGCATCAGCACGCAGCGCCGGGGCGGGGTGGTGGTGATCAAGGTCACCAACACCGTGCCGGCGGGCAGCGGCAAGCGCGGCAACGGCCTGGCACTGGACAACGTGCGGCAGCGGCTGACCTTGTTGCATGATGTGCAGGGGCGCTTCCAGAGTGCGCTGGTCAACGGCGTGTTTCAGGTGCGTCTCGAAATCCCGGTATAAGCGCGGCATGGCAAAGACCGATCACGGAGCACAAACATGGCACTGAAGGTTCTGATCGTCGACGATGAAGCCCTGGCGCGGTCGCGCATGCGCACCCTCCTGGGCGAATGCACCGAACCGCGCACCGACGTGGTGGGCGAGGCCGGCAATGCGGTGCAGGCGATGGACATGATCCAGCGCACCCACTGCGAGCTGGTGCTGCTGGATGTGCACATGCCCGGGGTGGATGGCATCACCCTGGCCAACACCCTGCGTCAGATGGCCGCGCCGCCCTCGATCGTGTTCGTGACGGCCTACCCGGAGCACGCGGTGAGCGCGTTCGAGGTGGAGGCAGTGGACTACCTGACCAAGCCGGTGCGCCGCGAGCGGCTGCAGCAGGCGCTGCAGAAGGTGGTGAAGGTGCGCGCGGGCAAGGAGGGCGGCGGCGACTCGGGCCCGCCGGAGGCGCTGATCATCCAGGAGCGCGGGCGCAGTGAGCGCGTGGCGCTGTCGGACATCATCTACCTCAAGGCCGAGCTGAAGTACATCACGGTGCGCACGGCGGAGAAGGAACACATCTACGACGGCGCGCTGAGCGACCTGGAGTCGCGCTACTCGCACCTGTTCGTGCGGGTGCACCGCAATGCGCTGGTGTCGCGGCGGGCGGTGCGGGCGGTTGAGAAGCACAGCGATCCGGTCGAGGGTGAGGGCTGGACGGTGCGGCTTGATGGGGTGGAGGAGCGGCTGGCTGTTTCTCGTCGGCAACTGGCGGCGGTGCGTGAAGCGCTGATGGGCTGATTTGATTTCTTTCGCGGGGTTTGCTCCGGCTGCTCCGGTCGTCGGCGACCGGGTGTCCGGCTCCGCGACTGTCCCCCGGAGCGGATCGCTGACGCGCTCCGCTCCTCCTCCTTTATGTCGCTGCGCCGGACACCCGATCACCGACGACCTCGTTGGCACTCGGTCTGTGGGCGCGCCAAGGTGCCTGTTGCTCGGGGACGCTGGGTGCACTGCGTAGCGACATAAAGGAGGAGGACCGGGCGCAGCCCGGTCCGGGGGACAGTCGCGGAGCAGTGCACCCAGTGGCCCCGAGCGACCGCGAGGTGCAGGCCTGAAGCCCGCAGGTAAGCAAGAACTCAGATCTCCGCCGCCTCGACCAGAAACCGCACTCGCCGCTGCCCCTGCCACTCATCCGCGTCCAACCGGAACGCGATCTTCACCCGCTCCGGCAGCGGCTCGGTGTGCCCGAACCAGATGCCGTCCACCGCATCCCCCTGGTGCTGCAGTTTCAGCGCCAGGTGCTTCTCGCCCACGATGCGCTGGCTTACCACCCGGACCTCCTCGCAGAACACCGGCGGCGCAAAGCCCTGGCCCCACACGTGCGACTGCAGCACGTCCACCAGATCGGGCCGCCGGTACTGCCGGTCCAGCGCGCCATCGGCCTCCAGGCGGCGCTGCAGCGTGGCCGCATCCAGCCACTCGTGCGCCACCTGCTGCAGGGCCTGCTCGAAGGTGTCCAGGTGCTCCTCGTCGATGGTGCAACCCGCTGCCATGGCGTGGCCACCGAAGCGCAGCAGCACGCCGGGGTGGCGCTTGGCCACGAGGTCGAGTGCGTCGCGCAGGTGAAAGCCGGGGATGGAGCGGCCCGAGCCCTTGAGTTCGTGCTCCTTGCCCGCCGCCGCGCTGGCGGCGAAGACGAAAGTGGGCCGGTGCAGCTTGTCCTTCAGGCGCGAGGCCACGATGCCCACCACGCCCTCATGGAAATCCGGGTCGAACAGCACCATCGCCGGGGGCGGCTCTTCGCCCTCGTCGAACAGGGCCTCGGCCATCTCCAGGGCCTGCTCGCGCATCTCGCCCTCGATGAGCTTGCGCTCGCGGTTGATGCCGTCGAGCGTGCGCGCGAGTTCGTCGGCGCGCGCGGGGTCGTCGGTGAGCAGGCATTCGATGCCCAAGGTCATGTCGGCCAGGCGGCCCGCCGCGTTCAGGCGCGGGCCCAGGGCGAAGCCGAAGTCGAAGCCGCTGGCGGTCTCGACGCGTCGGCCTGCGGCGGCGAACAGGGCGGCCATGCCGGCTGGCAGGGCGCCAGCGCGCACGCGCTTCAAACCCTGAGCGACCAGGCGGCGGTTGTTGCCATCGAGCTTCACCACATCGGCCACCGTGCCCAGGGCCACCAGCGGCAGCAGCGCGTCGATGCGGGGCTGGTTCTTCGCATCGAACACACCGCGCTCGCGCAACTCCGCGCGCAGCGCCAGCAGCGCGTAGAACATCACGCCCACGCCGGCGATGCACTTGCTTTCGAAAGCGCAGCCGGGCTGGTTGGGGTTGACGATCACGCAGTCGGCGGGCAGTTGCGGGCCGGGCAGGTGGTGGTCGGTGACGACGACGCGCAAGCCCAGTTCGCGCGCGGTGCGCACGCCCTCGACGCTGGCGATGCCGTTGTCCACGGTGACCAGCACGTCGGCGCCGCTGTCTTTGACGCGCCGCGCGATGGCGGGTGTGAGGCCGTAGCCGTCGACCACGCGGTCGGGCACGAGGTAGCCCACGCTGTCGAAGCCGAGCGGCGCGCCGAGCAGCTTGAGGCCGCGCACGCCCACGGCGCAGGCGGTGGCGCCGTCGCAGTCGTAGTCGGCCACGATGCAGATGCGCTGCTTCGCGGTCATGGCGTCCGCCAGTTGCCGCGCGGCCTCGCGCGCGCCGTTCAGGGTGTCGGGCGGCAGCAGGCGCCCGAGCGCGTCGTCCAGTTCGTCGGAGGTGGTGACGCCGCGCGCGGCGAACAGGCGGGCCAACAGAGGGTGCAGGCCGGCCTGTTCGAGCGCCCAGGCGGCGCGCGGCGGAACGTCGCGGGTGATGATTTTCATAGGGTCTTTAGCAGGTCTTGTGCGCGGGCGCGCGAACGCAGGCCGAGTGCACGAGTGAAGCGTTGCGCGAGGCCGGGGCGCTCGGCCACGAGCGTGAGGGCCGCGCGTTCGCCGCAGAGGGTGAGTGCCAGGGGCTGGCCGCGCCGCGCGCGTTCCAGCAGGGGTGTGAAGAGGGACTGGTCGAGCGCGGAGAAGGCGCGGCGCCAGCCCTCGGCGTCGCCAGCGAGGGCGGCTGCGCGCAGGCGGTCGCTGACCGTGGGCGCGGGGCGCAAGCGCGTGCCACCGTCCACCGCGCCGGGTGCGCTGAACCACACGCCATTGATGGGCAGGCGGCGCGCGGCCTCGCGCACGTCGTTCACGCGGTGGGTATAGAAGAGCATCTGCGCCTCGCTTTGCAGGCGCTGCAGCCAGCGCGCCTGTTCGCCCTGCGGCAGCCAGGTGGCCAGCGATCGGCCGCTCACGCGATCCAGGCTGGCGCAGGCCAGGGCGCCGAGGCGCTCGCCGCGCGCCAGCCAGCGCGTGGGGCCGTCGAAGCGCAGTTCGATGCCATCCTCCGTGCACAGTGGGGCCAGGGCGTCAAACAGGGCGCGCGATTCGGCTTCGTCGAGTCCGCCAGCCTGTTCGGCGGTCTGCAGCGTCACCTGCCCCGTGCCCACCTGCAGGTGCACGGGGTGCACCCAGGCCTGTGGCGTGTGGGGCGTGTCGCTGGCCAGCGCGGCCCAGGGCAGGGCTCCGTCGCGCAGCGGCAGGCCCTGGGCGCGGGCCAGCGCGCGCTCGTGCGGCGGGCTCAGGCTCAGGCCATCGTCGGCGTCGCGCGCGACCTCGCGCAGCAGCGCGAGCAGGGCGTCGAGCGCGGGCAGGGCGGGGGGATCCTCCCCTTCGAGAGGGGCGGCAAAAGGAACCAGCCAGTGGTGCGCGGGATCCAGGACCAAGGGCTCGTCGGGCATGCCGCGATTGTCGGGGATGCCACAATGCCCGCCGATCACCCATGCAAACCCCCTACGAACTCCTGCTGGGCTGGCGCTACACGCGCGCCGGCCGCGCGACGCGGCGCAACGGCTTCATCTCCTTCATCTCCGGCGTGTCCATGCTGGGCATCGCGCTGGGCGTGGCCGCGCTGATCATCGTGTTGTCCGTCATGAACGGCTTCCAGAAGGAGGTGCGCGACCGCATGCTCGGTGTGCTCTCGCACATCGAGGTGTTCGACGCCGGCGGCCAGGCCATTCCCGACCTGCCCCAGGTGCTGTCCACCATCGAGGCGCGCCCCGAGGTGCTGGGCGCCGCGCCCTTCGTGGGCGCGCAGGCGCTCATCGCGCGCGGCGAGGACATGAAGGGCGTGCTGGTGCGCGGCATCGACCCGGCGCTGGAGCCCAAGGTGACCGATCTCGCGGCCGATCTGTCCGACACCGTGCTGCCGCGCCTGAAGGCCGGCGAGTTCGGCATCGTGCTGGGCGGTGAGCTGGCGCGCGGCCTGGGCGTGATCGCGGGCGACACGGTCACGCTGATTGCGCCGAGCGGACAGGTCACGCCGGCCGGCGTGGTGCCGCGCGTGCGCAGCATGACGGTGGTGGGCACCTTTGATTCGGGCCACTACGAGTACGACTCGGCCCTGGCCATGCTGCACCAGGACGACGCCGCGCGAATCTTCCGCGTGGAAGGCCCCACCGGCGTGCGCGTGAAGATCCGCGACCTGCACGCCGCGCGCGAGGTGGCCGTGAAGATGGCGGCCGAGCTGCCGCCGGGCCTGCTGGTGCGCGACTGGACGCGCCAGAACCGCACCTGGTTCGCGGCCGTGCAGCTCGAGAAACGCATGATGTTCATCATCCTCACGCTGATCGTGGCGGTGGCCGCGTTCAACCTGGTGTCCACGCTGGTGATGACGGTGACCGACAAGCGCGCCGACATCGCCATCCTGCGCACCCTGGGCGCGAGCCCGCGCAGCATCATGGGCATCTTCGTGGTGCAGGGGGCGGCGGTGGGCGTCATCGGCACCGGCCTGGGCCTGCTGCTGGGCCTGGGCGTGGCCTTCAACATCGACACGCTCGTGCCCGCGCTGGAACGCCTGCTGGGCGCGAGCTTCCTGCCGCAGGACATCTACCTCATCAGCCGCATGCCCAGTGACCCGCAGCAGGGCGACATCGTGCCGGTGGCGGTGATCTCCCTGGTGCTGGCCTTTCTGGCCACGCTGTACCCGAGCTGGCGCGCCAGCCGCGTGAACCCGGCGGAGGCCCTGCGATATGAATAATGCCCCCACGCTCCGCCGCTGCGCGGGTCGCTGCCCCCCGAGGGGGCGCGTTTCGCCTTGGGGCGGCCCGGCGGCGAAACAACCATGACCGATACTGTTCTTTGCGCCCGTGGCCTCACCAAGCGCTTCCGCGAAGGCCGCCTGGATGTGAGCGTGCTGCAGGGCGTCGACCTGGAGGTGCGCGCGGGCGAGACGGTGGCCATCGTCGGCGCCTCCGGCTCCGGCAAGAGCACGCTGCTGCACCTGCTGGGTGGGCTGGACGCGCCCAGCAGCGGCACGGTGGCGCTCAAGGGCCAGCAACTGTCGGCCCTGGGCGCCGCGCGCCAGGGCGAGCTGCGCAACCAGCACCTGGGGTTTGTCTACCAGTTCCACCACCTGCTGCCCGAGTTCAGCGCGCGCGACAACGTGGCCATGCCGCTGTGGATCCGCCGCCAGCCGCGCGCCGAGGCGGCCGAGCGCGCCGGCGCGATCCTCGCGCGCGTGGGCCTGAGCGAGCGCCTGGCGCATCGGCCGGCGGAATTGTCCGGCGGCGAGCGTCAGCGCGTGGCCATCGCGCGGGCGCTGGTCACGCAGCCGGCCTGCGTGCTGGCCGACGAGCCCACGGGCAACCTGGACCGCACCACCGCCGACGGCGTGTTCGAACTCATGATGGACCTGGCGCGCGACCAGGGCACGGCCTTCGTGGTGGTGACGCACGATGAGGGCCTGGCCGCACGCTGCGGCCGCGTGCTGCGCCTGAACGCCGGCCGATTGGCGTGACCCGGTCAAGGGCACCGCGGAACCGGCTTTGCCGGGCCGCAGGTGCGCCCCCACGAGGGGTTCGCGCGAGGCGCGGCGGGGGTGTCACGGCTTCGTGCGCGCGAACCGCAAGGGCTTGTCCATGCCTTCCACGCTCAACGTGAGCGTCGAACCCTGCACTTGCACGCGCTGCGCCTTTTGCAGCGCGGCCATGTAGCGGTTCTCCTGTTCGCCCACGGCACCCGCGCAGGCCATGCGCGTCATGCCCATCTGGCCGAAGGCGATGCGGTCCTCTACCAGCGTGTAGCTGCCGAAGAAGCGGTTGCACGAGCCATTGCCGGTCACGCGGCCCGCTTCGGGAAAGGCCAGCGTGGCGGGCACGCGGTCGAGCACGCCCGCGCCGCCCAGGTCGTCCAGCCGCCACTCGGTGCCCACCAGCGAGGGCGCCCCGCCGGGTCCGGGTGGCATGGCGCAGGCACTCAGGCCGGCGAGCAGGGGCAGGGCGAGGGTGGCGATCCAGCGGGGTGTCATGGCGGTCCTCCTTGGCGACTGGGGTGATGCGGTCACAATGCCTGTCCGAGCTTATACGCGCAAGCGACGCACGCCACGATGTCAGCCCTGTGGATCGACACGCACGCCCACCTCGACGCGAGCGAGTTCGCGACCGATGAGGTCGCGGCCTGGCGCGCGCAGGCGCGCGAGCGCGGCGTCGCGCGCTGCGTGATCCCCGCCGTGGCGCGCGCCAACTGGGACACGGTGCGCCAGCTCGCGCACCGGCTCGACGACGCCTACGCACTGGGCATCCACCCGATGTGCGTGCCCGCCGCGGACGACGCCGACCTGGACGCGCTGGACGAGGCCCTGCACGCCCACCGCGACGACCCGCGCCTGGTGGCCGTGGGCGAGATCGGGCTCGATTTCTTCTTGCCCGAACTCACCGGGCCCGAGATGCGCGAGCGCCAGACGCGCTTCTACCGGGCGCAGCTGCGCCTGGCGCGCCGCCACGGCCTGCCGGTGATCCTGCACGTGCGGCGCAGCGCCGACGCCCTGCTCAAGGGCCTGCGCGAGCTGCCGGTGGACGGCGGCATCGGCCACGCCTTCAACGGCAGCCTGGAGCAGGCCAGGGCCTTCGTCGAGCGCGGCTTCGCGCTGGGCTTCGGCGGCGCGTCCACCTTCGACACCGCGCGGCAGATCCGCCGACTGGCGAGCGAGCTGCCACTGGATGCCCTGGTGCTGGAGACCGACGCGCCCGACATCCCGCCGCAGTGGCTCTACGCCACGGCGGCCGAGCGCGCGGCCGGCCGCCCCCAGGGCGTGAACCACCCGCGCGAGCTGCCGCGCATCGGTGCGGTGATCGCCGGCTTGCGCGGCATGGTGGCGGACGAACTCGCGCGCGCCACGAGCGACAACGCGCGGCGCGTGCTGCCGCGCCTGACGGCCCTGGCATGACGCGGCTCACCGGCCTGCCGCCCATTGCCGATCCGAACACGCGGCTGCTGGTGCTGGGCAGCTTCCCCGGTGTGGCCTCGCTGCGCGCGCAGCAGTACTACGGGCACCCGCAGAACGCGTTCTGGAAGATCCTGGGCACCCTGTGGAACGAGCCGCTGGTGCAGGCCGGCTACGACGAGCGCGTGGCGGCGGTGCGGGCCCATGGCCTGGGGATCTGGGACGTGTACGCCAGCTGCGAGCGCGAAGGCAGCCTGGACACCGCCATCCGCGAGGCCGAGCTCAATGATTTCGCGCGCCTGCGCCGCGCGTGCCCCGACCTGCGTGCGATCGCGCACAACGGCGGCGAGAGCTTTCGCCACGCGCGGCTCACGGGCGCCTTCGGCCTGCCGGTGCACCGCCTGCCATCGACGAGCCCGGCGAACGCGAGCTGGTCGTTCGAGCGCAAGCTCGAGGCCTGGGGGGAACTGCTGCGCGCGTACGGCGTGGCGTGAGCTGAGCAAAGACCCGTCCAACCAAGAAGGAGACCCGCATGCCCCCGATTTCCATCCTCGTCTTCGACATCTTCGGCACCGTCGTCGACTGGCACGGCAGCATCGTGCGCGAGGTGCAGGCCGCGTACCCGCAGGTGGACGCCGACGCCTTCGCACTCGCCTGGCGCGAGGGCTACCAGCCCGCCATGCAGCGCGTGCGCAGTGGCGAGCGCGGCTGGACGCGCCTGGACGAGTTGCACCGGGGCATCCTGGACGAGATCCTGCCGCGCTTCGGCCTCGGGCACCTGGACGAGGCCGAGCGCGCCCACCTCAACCGCGTGTGGCACCGGCTCAACCCCTGGCCCGACAGCGTGGCCGGGCTCGCGCGGCTCAAGACGCGCTTCACCATCTGCTCGCTGTCCAACGGCAACATCGGCCTGCTCACCAACATGGCCAAGCGCGGCGGTCTGCCCTGGGACTGTGTGCTCTCCGCCGAGGTGTTCCACGCCTACAAGCCCGACCCGCGCGTCTATCTCGGCGCGGCACGGCTGTTCGACGTGTCGCCCGCCGAGGTGATGATGGTGGCCGCGCACCAGGACGATCTGGCCGCCGCGCGCGACTGCGGCCTGGCAACGGCCTATATCGAGCGCCCGATGGAGTTCGGCGCCGCGCACCTCAAGGACGTGTCGCCCGACCCGGCGAACACGCACCACGCGCGCGACCTGATCGACCTGGCCGATCGGCTCGGCTGCTGAACGCCAGCCTCAGCGCACCTCGACGCGCGCCGTCGCGGCCTCGGCCAGCGATTTGCCGGGGTCGAGGTTGTCGAGCATCTCCAGCCTGAGGTTGTAGGTGCCCGCGGGCGGCGCCAGCCAGGTCTCGGTCTGCCCGTCGCGGAAGTCCATGACCGCCGGGGCGCCGCCCGCCACGGGCGTCACCGTCAGCTTGAAGTGGCCGGTCTCCGGGATCTTCTGGGCCATCTGCGCCACGTTCAGCAGCGAGGCGTGGAAGCGCACCAGGAAGGGCGGGCGCTGGCTGTCGCTTTGCACCAGATCGATCGCAAGGCCCTTCTTCTGCAGCGTGGCGGGGTCGGTGGCGTTCTTGCGGGTGACGGTGATCCGCGTGGCCTTGTTGAAGACAAAGTGCGGCAGGTGCTGCTGGTCGGCCAGCAGCATGCGCAGCGTGTACTCGCCGGGCTCCAGCGTGAGCACCGTCTCCATCTGGCCCTTGCCGAAGTGGATGTACTGATCGTTGAAGGGCAGGGCCTGCTTGAAATTGAGCGGCAGGTCGCGGTTGACCAGCAGGTGGTGGTGTCCGCTCTTGCCCTGGCCGGGCTGCGCGATGGGCGCCAGACCCCAGCCACCCGACAGGCCGAACTTCAGCACGTAGGGCGTCTCGATGCGGTCGCCGTCCTTGAGGTTGGTGAAGTAGGCCTCGGCCGACAGGCGCGGCGGCGCGGCCTGCCAGGGGTGCAGGGGGCGCGCGGGTTCGGGCGCGCCCGCCGCGCCGGTGGCCGGCGTCGGCGCCGCGTGCTTGTGCGCCCCGGGGCCGTGTGCGGGCTGCGCCATCGCGGCGCTGGCGGCCAGGGCGGCCATCAGGGCGACGGCGGAGCGGGAAAAGGGGACGGGGCGCTGGCGCATGGTCGGTCGATACCAGTAGGGTGTAGCCCCCAAGTCTAGGGGCCGTCCGCGGCAAGCGCCCTACGCCGGGGGCCTCGCGTCCCCACCTTGTGGTGCCGGCGCCGCAACCTCGCGGCGCGCGTCGCGGTCCTTCCAGTGCGCCACCCAGCCCCCCTGGGCGCGCAGCGGGCCCCAGGCGGCGATGGCCCGGTCGGTGCCGCAGGACAGCCGGGTGAACACGCGCTGGGCCGGCCAATGCGCCTTGAGCGGCCGGCCTTCGAAGGCGGCCAGCAGGTTGTGCGCGAGCGCGGCACCGGCGCGCACCGAGGCCGTGGCGGCCTCGGGGTAGGGGTGGTCGTCGCGGCGCGCGGCGTGGCCGGCGGCGAACACATTCGGGTGGCTCTGGCTTTGCTGGAATCGGTTGACGAGCACCTGCCCACCCTCGGCCAGCGCGAGCGGCGTGTCGCGCAGCCACACCGGCGCCTCGGCGGCCCCGGCCACCAGGGGCACGTCACAGCGCAGCAGCGCGCCGTTGGCCAGGCGCACGCCATCCACCGTGAGGCCCGTGCAGGGTTCGTTGAGCACGTGGATGCGCTGGCGCTTGAGCTCGCGGCGCACGCGCGAGGCCACGGCGGGGGGCAGGTCGCCCGCCAGCGCGCCGCCGTCGGTGAGCAGGGTGAGGATGGTGCCCGCCCGGCCCTCGGCGCGCAGGCGCTGCGCCGCGGCGAAGACCAGTTCGATGGCGGCCGCGCCCGCGCCGATGACGGCAACCGACAGCGGCCGCTCGCGCGCCAGCGACACCACGCGTGGCCACAGGCCCAGGAAGGCCTCGGTGGGGTAGCGCGGCAGCGCCAGATCGCGCGCGCCGGGCAGGCGGTGCGCGAGCGCCTCGCGGTCGGTGGTGGCGGCGGTGTCGAGCGAGAGCAGATCGAAGGGCAGCTCGATCGCCGCACCGCCATCGGCCGGCGCGGCGCGCACGAGGCGGCCCTCGATGTCGACGCCGATGCACCGCCCGCCGAGCCAGCGCGCCTGGGCCAGCGTGAGCAGGCCCGACAGGCCGACGCGGCAGGAATCGGCCGTGTACCGGCCCGCCACCACGGCCGGCACCAGGGGTTCGTGCACGGGCGCGGTGGGCGGTGCCAGCAGGGTGACCTGCAGGTCGGCGGGGTGGTGCCGCGTCAGGCGGGCCAGCACCTCTCGGTGGGCCGGGCCTGCGCCGATGAGGACAAGTCGGGTGATGCCGCTGCGCATGGGCCGCGATGGTACGGCCCCGCGCGCGCTGCCTCAGGAACGCTGGCGACCGCCCAGCCAATGGTCCAGCGACCAGCGCCCCGGCCCGAACAAGGCCAGCGCGGCCAGCAGCGCGCCCCAGGTGAGGTGTTGCTGAAAGGCCGCCGGGGCGATCTCGCTCAGGCTCAGCACCGCCACCACGTTGACCACCGACAGGCCCAGCGCCGAGAAGCGCCCGGCCAGGCCCAGCACCAGCAGCACGGGCAGAGCCAGCTCGCCCACCGTGCCCATGACGGCGGCCAGGGCGGGCGGCAGCAGGGGCACGTGGTATTCCTCGGTGAACAGCAGCAGGGTGGTGTCCCAGTCGCGGATCTTGGTGAGGCCCGAGAGGAAGAAGACCTGCGCCATGTAGAGCCGCGCGAGCAGCGCACCCAGGGGCTGGGCGGCGTCGAGCAGGCGGTCGATCGGCTGCCACCATGTGGCGATGCGGTGGATCAGGGGGTGGGTGGACATGGGGCTTCTCCTTCGTTGTCGATCGCATCGGGGGGCGGCGCCACGCCCGTGCACAGGCCGCTGCGCACGGCCTCGCCGAGCCAGGAGAGCGCATCGATCGGCGTGTCGTCCAGGGCCTGGCCGAGGGTGTGGCCGTTCAGCAGCGCGGCCTCGAAGCAGGCCAGCGTGTCGTCGATCGGCGTGAGCCGCAGGCTTGGGCCCTGGCGCCACACGCGAACGCTTTCGGCGACGCCATCGCTCAGGCGCCGGGCCACGGTGGCGAAGTCGGGATCGCCATGCAGGTGGGCGTCGAGCACGCTGAGCACGGGCCAGGGGCTGCGCACGATCGCCGTGCCGGGGGCCAGGCGCAGGCGCAGGCGTTCGGGGGGCTCGCGTTCCAGCCAGGCAAAGCTCGCGGCATCGGGAGCGGCGTCGGCCGCGCGTGAGGCCAGGTGCAGGGTCCATTCGAGCCGCGCCACGTCGCTGAGGTAGGGCAGGCCATCCAGCTCGCTCTGCGCGGCGACGAAGCCGGCCAGCGCGGCGCCCCATTCGGACAGGTCACCGCGTTCGGGCGGGTGGTGGTGCCACAGGGCGCGGGCGAGCGCCTGGAAGGCCGCTTCGCCGAGCAGCGCCGCGACCACGGGGTAGGCGTCGAGCAGCGCGCGCTCGGCGTGCGCGTGCGCGTTGGCGCGGTAGGCGCCGAGTCCCGGGCCGTGCCAGGGCGCGTCGGGTCCGGGCGGACGCGCCTGAAGCAGGGCGTCGAGCAGTTCGTGCTGCCGCTGCGCGAGCGAGGTGATCATGCGGCCGGCTCCAATGCCCGCGCGCGCCGTGCGTCGCGGCCCAGGTGCCGCGCCGTGGCGGCCTCGTCCAGCAGCACGTCCAGCGCAGGGATGTCGGTGTCCCATTCGATCAGCGTGGGCACGGCGCCGAAACGCGCGATGGCGTGGCGGTACGCCTGCCAGACGGTGTCGTGCACGCGGCTGCCGTGGTCGTCGATCACGAGGTCGCCGCGGTCGTGGTGGCCCGCCAGGTGCAGTTCGCTCACGCAGTCGGGCGGGATGGCGTCGAGCCAGCGCCGCACGGCGGGCAGGGGGGCGTCGATGCGGCCGGCGCGCTGGTCGTTGAGCGCGTTGACGACGAGGTTGTTGACGTCCACCAGCAACTGGCAGCCCGTGCGCCGGCTCAGCGTCACGAGGAAATCGGCCTCGGCCATGTCGGCCTCGGGCCAGGCGAGGTAGGCCGAGAGGTTCTCGACCGCGATGGTCCGGCGCAGGCGCTCCTGCACGCGCTGCACGTTCGCGCACAGCGCGTCCAGCGCCTCGCGGGTGAAGGGCAGGGGCAGCAGGTCGGCCGCGTGCGCGGCACGCGCTTGCCAGGTGCCGCGCGCGAAGCTCGCGTGCTCGCTGACGAAGCGGGGTTCGGTGTCGGCGACCAGCGTGGCCAGGCGGTCCAGGTGCCACGGGTCGATGCCTTCGGCGGAGCCCAGCGACAGACCCACGCCGTGCAGGCTCAGGCCATGGGACTCGCGGGCCTTGAGCAGAGGCGCGCGCGTGGCCGTGTTGGGCGCGAAGAAGTTCTCCGCATGCACCTCGATGAAATCGAGCGCGGGCCGCTGCTCGAGCAGCGCACGCTGGTGCGGCGTGCGCCAGCCAATGCCCACCTCGGGCGCGTCGGCGTCGTGTGTCGTGGGGACTGGCATGGCGCGTGCAGGGCTGGCGATCAGCTCTTCATCGTGGCCTTCTTGGCCTCGTCGGCCGACAGGCCGCCCATCTGCTTGCAGGTGCCCGCCGGCACGTACTTCCAGTCGCCCTTGTCCATGTCCATCTTGGCCTGGCCCGCGCAGGAATGCGTGCCCGCGAGGTTGGCGCAATCGTTCTGGCCGGCCTTGGCGATGCCGTAGCACTTCTCCTTGCCGCTGTTCTGCGCCAGCGCGGGCGTGGACAGCAGGGCGAGCGACATCAGCGAGCCGGCGGCGGCGGCGAGGAATTGGCGTTGGTTCATGGGATTGGCTCCTCAAACCCAGGGCCCACCGCGCGATGGCCCGGTGCAAGCGGTCTGGTGGGCTTGTGTCGTGGCAGCGTGCGGGTTCTTACACCGCCTGTCGCCGTGCCGACTTCGCCATTCACTACACTCCCGCGCCATGCCGTCTCCAACGTTCGAGCAGGAAGTCGCCGAGTCGCGGGCCTACCTCATGAAGTTCGCGCGCCTGCAGTTGCGCAACGAGTCCTGGGCCGAGGACGCGGTGTCAGAGACCGTGCTCGCCGCGATCGCCCGGCCGCAGGCCTTCGAGCGTCGCGCGCAATTGCGTACCTGGCTCGTGGGCATCCTCAAGCACAAGATCGTCGACGCGCTGCGCCAGCACGGGCGTGAGGTGACGCTGGGCAGCGGCGAGGACGACGAGGCCGACCCCCTGGACTACCTGCCCTTCAAGGCCGACGGCCACTTCGCCGAGCGGCCGGCCGACTGGGGCAACCCCGAGCAGGACCTGGACAATCGCCAGTTCATGAGCATCCTGGAGGCCTGCACCGAGAAGCTGCCGCCCGCGCAAGGGCGCCTGTTCCTGATGCGTGAGTGGCTGGAGATGGGCAGCGAGGAGATCTGTAAGGAGCTGTCGCTGACACCGACCAACCTCTACGTCCAATTGCACCGGGCCCGCTTGCGCTTGCGCGAATGCCTGGAGCTCAACTGGTTCGCCCGCCGAGACGCCGCATGAAGCCCATCTACCCGTTGCGCCGCACCTGCAAGGAAGTCACCGCGCTGATCATCGCGCGCGAGGACCGCGAGCTGCCGCGCCTGGAACGCTGGGCCCTGCGCTTGCACATGGCGATGTGCCAGGCCTGCCCGACCTTCGAGCGGCAGGTGCTCACCATGCGCCAGGCCATGGGCCGCTGGCGCCACTACAGCGAACAGGACGCCAGCGAGGCTAACTGAGCAGGGCCTGCGCGTACTCTCGCGCGTCGAAGGTCTCGAGGTCCTCGAGCTTTTCGCCCACGCCGATGAAGTACACCGGCACGGGCCGCTCGCGCGCGATGGCGCAGAGCACGCCACCCTTGGCCGTGCCGTCGAGCTTGGTGATGATGAGACCCGTGAGCTGCAAGGCCTCGTCGAAGGCCCTGACTTGCGCGAGCGCGTTCTGTCCGGTGTTGCCGTCGATGACCAGCAGCACCTCGTGCGGACCCGTGGGGTCCGCCTTGTTCACCACGCGCCTGATCTTGCGCAGTTCGTCCATCAGATGCAGTTGCGTGGGCAGGCGGCCCGCGGTGTCGACCAGCACCACGTCCTTGCCGCGCGCCTTGCCGGCGCTCACGGCGTCGAAGCACACGGCGGCCGGGTCGCCGCCTTCCTGCGTCACGATGTCCACGGTGTTGCGGTCGGCCCAGACGGCGAGCTGTTCGCGCGCGGCCGCGCGGAAGGTGTCGGCCGCGGCCAGCAGCACGCTGGCGCCCTCGTCGGCCAGGTGGCGCGTGAGTTTGCCGATGGAGGTGGTTTTGCCCGCGCCGTTCACGCCGGCGACCATGATGACGGTGGGCTTGTGCTCGCCGATGACCAGCGGCTTCTGCAAGGGTTTCAGCAGGTCGGCGATGGCCTCGGCCAGCAGGGCCTTCACGGCGGCGGGCTCGGTGGCCTTCGCTTCCTTCACGCGGCGGCGCAGGTCGCTGAGCAGGTGCTGCGTGGCCGCCACGCCGCTGTCGGCCATCAGCAGGGCGGCCTCGAGTTCCTCGTACAGGTCCTCGTCGATGCGCGTGCCGGTGAACACCGTGGCGATGCCGCTGCCGGTGCGGCGCAGGCCGCTCTTGAGGCGGTTGAGCCAACCCTGGCGAGGGGCGTCTGGCACGGCCGCGGGGACGGGCGGCTGGGCGGGCGCGGGTGGCGAGGCGCTCGCCTCAGGGTGCGCCGTGGCGGGGGCCGGGCCCGGCCCGATGGCGGGAGGCGCATCGGGCGTGGGCACCGGTGCCTCAGGGGCTGGCGCGGGGTTTTTTTTTCGGAAGAACGAGAACATTTGAGAATCTCTGGAATCCTTGGGATTCTATGAAACGCCTTTCGACGCTTCTCGCGCTGGTGCTGGCCGCGTCCCTCGCGCACGCCGCCTCACCAACGCCCACCGCCCCGGCGGCCCAGTCTTTCACCCTCGCCAACGGCATGTCGCTGATCGTGCGGCCCGACCACCGCGCGCCCACGGCGGTGCACATGCTGTGGGTGCGCGTCGGCTCGATCGACGAGGTCGATGGCACTTCCGGCGTGGCGCACGCGCTGGAACACATGATGTTCAAGGGCAGCGCCACGCTCAAACCCGGCGAGTTCTCGGAGCGCGTGGCCGCGCTGGGCGGCCGCCAGAACGCCTTCACCAGCCGCGACGCCACCGCTTACCACGAACAGGTGCCAGCCGAGCGGCTGGAAGAAGTGATGGCGCTCAATGCCGATCGCTTCGCCAACAACCAGTGGCCCGACATCGAGTTCACGCGCGAGATCGAGGTCATCAAGGAGGAGCGGCGCCAGCGCACCGAGGAGTCGCCGCGCGCGCGCCTGTTCGAAGCCTTCAATGCCATGGTGTGGCAGGCCAGCCCGTACCGGCGGCCCATCATCGGCTGGATGAGCGACATCGATGCCATGACCCCACAGGACGTGCGCGACTTTCACCAGCGCTGGTACGTGCCGGCGAACGCCGCCGTGGTGGTGGCCGGCGACGTGGACCCGCAGCGGGTTCGCGAGATCGCCGAGCGCACCTACGGCCGCATCCCCGCGCGCGCCGTGCCGGCGCGCAAGCCGCGCACGGAGCCGCCGCAGCACGGTCCGCGCCGACTGGAGTACCGCGCCGTGGCGGATCAGGGCCTGGTGGTGCTGGCCTGGCACGCACCCCGCTACACCGGTGGCGACGACGAAGCCAACCGCGACGCGTTGGCGCTTGCGGTGCTCTCGGGCGTGCTCGATGGCTACAGCGGCGCGCGCCTGGAGCGCGCGTTGGTGCAGGGGCAGGGCCTGGGCGGAAAGCGCATCGCTGACAGCGCGAGTTCGGGCTATGGGCTGATGGGCCGGGGGCCGCAGGTGTTCACCGCCTCGGCCGTGCCGGCGCGCGGGGTCACGGCCGAAACGGCCATTGGCGCGCTCAAGGCCGAGATCGAGCGCATCGCCCGCGAAGGTGTGAGTGCCGATGAGCTGCAGCGCGTGAAGACGCAATGGACCGCATCCGAGGTCTACAAGCTCGACTCGGTGTTCAACCAGGCGCAAGAGCAAGGCACGTACTGGCTCAATGGCTTGCCCACGGACGCCGGTGAGCGCCTGATGGCCGGGCTGCAGGCCGTCACGGCCGAGCAGGTGCGCGCGGTGGCGCGGCGCTACTTCATCGATCGCACGCTCAACACCGGTGTGCTGGTGCCCGAGGCACATGAGAAGGAGGGCGCGCGATGAGGCATTGGACAGCAGTGAAGCGCGCGTCGGCGGCCATGGGCCTCGCGCTGGTGGCGGGCCTTGCCTCGGCCGCCATTCCCATCGAGCATTGGGTGCACCCCAGCGGCACGCGGGTGTACCTGGTGAACAGCCCGACCATTCCCATGGTCGACGTGCAGATGGACTTCGACGGCGGCAGCCGGCGCGAGCCGGCCGCGCAGGCAGGGCTGGCCAACGCGGCGGCGGGCCTGCTGGACGGCGGCGTGGGCGCCTACGAGGGCCAGCCCGCGCGCGACGAGAACGCCCTGGCCGCGGCCTGGGTGGACCTGGGCGCCGAGTTCGGCGCGAGCGCGGGCAGCGACCGCTTCTCGGTGCAGTTGCGCAGCCTCACCGATCCGGCCATCCTCTCGCGCGCCGTGGCCCTCGCCGCGCAGCAACTGGCCCGGCCGACCTGGCCCGAGGCCGTGTGGCAGCGCGACCGCGAGCGCGCCACGGCCGCGCTGCGCGAAGCGCTCAACCGCCCGCCGACGGTGGCCGGCCATGCCTTCGGGCGCGCCGTGTACGGCGAGCACCCTTATGGGCGTTTCGCCACCCCGGAGACGCTCGCGGCGATCCGCGTGGACGACATGCGCGCGTTCTACCGCCGCCACGTCAGCGCCTGCCGCGCGCAGGTGGTGATGGTGGGCGCGATGGACCGAGCGGGCGCCGAGCGCATCGTCGACGCACTGGTTCGCGCCATCGCGCCGAATGGCTGCGCCGAGCTGCCGATCGTGCCCGAGGTGCAGCCATTGGCCGCGCCCACCGAGCAACGCCTGCCGATGCCCGCCGCGCAAGCGCAGGTGCTGATGGGCCAACCCGGCTTCAAACGGGACGACCCGGACTTCTTCCCGCTCTTCGTGGGCAACCACATCCTCGGTGGCAGCGGTTTCACTTCGCGCCTGACGATCGAGGTACGCGAGAAGCGGGGGCTCACCTATGGCGTCTACAGCTACTTTTCGCCGGGGCGCCACGCGGGGGCGTTCCAGATCGGTCTCAACACGCGGCCGGACCAGGCCGACGAGGCCGTGCGCGTGGTGCGCGAGACGCTGGCGGCCTATATCGCCGGCGGCCCGACCGAGGCCGAGCTGCAGGCCGCCAAGGACTACCTCATCAACGGCTTCGCTCTGCGCTTCGACAGCAACCGCAAGCTGCTCGACAACGTGGTCAACATCGCCTGGAACGGCTTGCCGCTGGACTACCTGGACACCTGGACGCAGCGGGTGCGCGCGTTGACGGCGGACGAGGTGCGCCGTGCGATGCAGCGCGTGGTGAAACCCGATCGCATGGCCACCGTGATCGTTGGCGCAAAGCCCTGAACATGGCGCGGTTAAGCTCGCTGGCATGAAGAAGTCTGCCGGCGCTCCGCCGCAAGAAGTCCGCCTGCTCGGCGGTCAGTGGAAACGCAGCAAGCTGCCCGTGGCCGATCGGCCCGGGCTGCGGCCCACGCCCTCGCGCGTGCGCGAAACGCTGTTCAACTGGCTGGGGCAGGACCTCACCGGTTGGCGCTGCTTCGACGCCTTTGCGGGCACGGGGGCGCTTGGCTTCGAAGCCGCCTCGCGTGGCGCGCGCGAGGTGCTGATGGTGGAGCAGGAACCCTCGCTGGTGGCGCAGCTGCAGGCCATCCGCGCGCGCCTGAAGGCCGAGGCGGTGCGGGTTCAGCGCGGCGACGGTCTGGCGGCCCTGCGCGCGGCCGCGGGGCAGGGCCTGGACGTGGTCTTTCTCGACCCGCCCTTTGATGCCGTGGGCCTGTTCGAGCCGGCGCTGCGAGCCGCGCGAGCGGCCGTCGCGGCCGAGGGCTTCGTCTACCTGGAAGCCCCGCGCCCCTGGGCCGAGGCCGAGCTCGGCGCCCTGGGCCTGGCCCTGCACCGGCACGGCCGCGCCGGTGCCGTGGCCTTTCACCTGCTGCGCCCGTCCCTGCCCGGCGCCACGGGATAATCGTCCCATGCCCGAGACCACCGCCCGCACCGCCGTTTACAGCGGCACCTTCGATCCCATCACACTCGGCCACGAGGATGTGATGCGCCGCGCCGCCGGCCTGTTCGACGAGGTCATCGTGGCCGTGGCCGTGGCCCACCACAAGAAGACGCAGTTCACGCTGAACGAGCGCCTGGCGATGGTGGCAGAGGCGGCAGGTCGCCTGTCAGGCCGAGTGCGCGCCTTGCCATTCGACGGGCTGATCATGGACTTCTGCCGCGAGCACGGCGCGCAGGCCGTGGTGCGTGGCATCCGCAACATCACCGATTTCGACTACGAAGCGCAGATGGCGGCCATGAACCGCAAGCTGCAGCCGGGCGTGGAAACCGTGTTCCTGCTGCCGCAGGCCGACCTGCAATGCATCAGCAGCACCCTGGTGCGCGAGATCGCCAGGCTCGGCGGCGACGTGTCGGCCATGGTGCACCCGTCGGTGGCGGTGCGGCTCGAGCCGCCGCCGCCCCTGCAGGCCTGAGGGGATCGCCATGGCGCTGATGATCACCGACGAGTGCATCAACTGCGACGTCTGCGAGCCCGAGTGCCCGAACCAGGCGATCTCCATGGGCGAGGAGATCTACCAGATCGACCCCGGGCGCTGCACCGAATGCGTGGGGCACTTCGAGGAACCACAGTGCGTGCAGGTCTGCCCGGTGTCCTGCATTCCGGTGGACCCGGCACACGTCGAATCGAAAGAGACGCTGTGGCAGAAGTACCAGCGCCTGCAGAAGGCCGGTCAGGGCTTGTCGTCGGCCTCGGGCGAGGCGCCGGCCGCCTGAGTGGGGACGGCGGCGGGACGCGGTGGCTTCGGCCGGGGCGGTTTGCTGGTGTGGATCAGTGCGGTGGCCTTGTCCACCTCGCCCGCGATCAGGTGGGGCAGGGCCCTCAGGCTGCGGTCCACGGCCTGTTCGATGGCGATGCGGTCGTCGGGCGAGGGCTTCTTGAGCACCCAGTTCGCCACCTCGTTCTTGTTCCCTGGGTGGCCGATGCCGAGGCGCAGGCGCCAGTAGTCGGCGCCGATCTGCGCATGGATGTCGCGCAGGCCGTTGTGGCCCGCGTGGCCGCCGCCCTTCTTGAGCTTGGCCTCGCCCGGCGGCAGGTCCAGCTCGTCGTGCACCACCAGCACCTCCTCGGGCGCGATCTTGTAGAAGCGAGCCAGCGAGCCCACCGACTTGCCCGACAGGTTCATGAAGGTCTGGGGCTCGAGCAGCCAGACCGACTGCCCGCCGACGTTGGCGCGCGCCACCAGGCCGAAGTGCGAGCGCTCCATCTGCAGCGAGACCTTGAGCAGGCGCGCGGCCTCATCGACCCACCAGAAGCCAGCGTTGTGTCGCGTCTGTTCGTACTCGGGGCCCGGGTTGCCCAGACCGGCGATGAGCTTGATCATGGGAAGGGATTGTCCCAAAAGAAAAGGCCCGCGCGGGGCGGGCCTTGTTCATGGCGGGGCAGGGGGTTACTTTTTGCCCTTGCCTTTTTTCTTGTCGTCGGCGGGCGCCGCAGCCACCGGAGCGGCCACGACTTCCTCGACCGGCTCCACCACGGTCGCGACCGTGATGTCCTTGCGGCCGTGGGTGACGATCTTCACGCCCTTGGGCAGCTTGATGTCGCCGGCGTGCACGGTGGCGCCCTTGGTGACCTGGCTCAGGTCCACGGTGATGTGCTCGGGCAGCTGGGTGGCCAGGCACTCGATCTCGATGTCGTTGATCACGTGGTTGACCAGGCACTTGTCGAGCTTGACGGCCGGCGATTCTTCAGCGCCCGTGAAGTGCAGCGGCACCTTCTTGCGCAGACGGGTCTTCTCGTCCACGCGCTGGAAATCGACGTGCAGCACGAAGGGCTTGAAGGGGTGGTACTGCACATCGCGCAGCAGAACCTTCTCGACCTTGCCGTTGAGTTCCATGTCGAGGATGGAGGCGTGGAACGCTTCCTTCTTGAGGGCGTGCCACAGCGCGTTGTGATCGAGTTCGATCGCGGTGGGGGCGGTGGTGCCACCAAAAACGATACCGGGCGCGCGACCGGTGATGCGCAGGCGGCGGCTCGCACCCGTGCCCTGCTTGGCGCGCTCGAAAGCGACAAATTGCATGACTGACTCCAGTTGAGGGGTTCCGCGACCAGAACGCCTCGGTTGATGAAGGCCGCCTGGCGGCGACCGGCTATTGATCGCTGATCAGAACAGGTTGTCCTGATCGGCGAACAAACTGATGACCGACTCGCCCGAGGCAATGCGCGCGATCGACTCGGCGATCAGCGGGGCCACGGAAACTTGCCGGATCTTGCCGCAGGCCTGGGCGGACTGCGACAGGGGAATGGTGTTGGTGACGACCACCTCGTCGAGCGCGCTGCCCTTGGCGATGCGTTCGATGGCGGGGCCGGAGAAGATGGGGTGCGTGCAGTAGGCGTACACCTTCTTGGCGCCACGCTCCTTGAGCACCTCGGCCGCTTTCACCAGCGTGCCGGCGGTGTCGATCATGTCGTCCATGATCACGCAGTTGCGGCCTTCGATGTCGCCGATCACGTGCATCACCTCGGACACGTTGGCCTTGGGACGGCGCTTGTCGATGATGGCCATGTCGCAGTTGAGCTGCTTGGCCAATGCGCGTGCGCGCACCACGCCGCCCACATCGGGCGAGACCACCAGCAGGTCTTCGTAGTTCTTGGTGCGCAGGTCGCCCAGCAGCACGGGCGAGGCGTAGAGGTTGTCGACCGGGATGTCGAAGAAGCCCTGGATCTGGTCGGCGTGCAGGTCCATGGTGAGCACGCGCTGCACGCCCACGGTTTGCAGCATGTTGGCCACGACCTTGGCGCTGATCGGCACGCGGCTGGAGCGCGGGCGGCGGTCCTGACGGGCGTAGCCGTAGTAGGGGATGACGGCGGAGATGCGCTCGGCCGAGGCGCGCTTGAGCGCGTCGACCATGATCAGCAGCTCCATCAGGTTCTCGTTCGTGGGCGCGCAGGTGGACTGCACCACGAACACGTGGCGGGCGCGCACGTTCTGGGTGATCTCGACGGTGACCTCGCCATCGGAGAAGCGGCCCACGGTGGCCGCGCCGAGCTGTGTGCCCAGGTGCTGGGCGATCTCGGATGCCAGCACGGGGTTCGCGTTGCCGGTGAAGATCATGTAATCCGGGGGCTGAACTTGCATGGCATTCCCAGCGGTCTGGCGGCCACCGGCGGGGCCGCGATCAAAAAACAACGGCCATCAACGATGGCCAGTGTGAGTGATGTCAGAAAAACGGTGGCAGGGGAGGAAGGACTCGAACCCTCGCATGCCGGAATCAAAATCCGGTGCCTTAACCAACTTGGCGACTCCCCTACGCTGGAGGTCCGTGACGATGTCACGAACCACCGAATTGTCGCAGGTTGCACAACCCTTGCGCCGTCTGGCGTGGCGGCTGTCAGCCGTCGCACCAATCGAGCAATGGATGGGCATCCATATTGCTGCAGACACGCACCTGCCAAGACGCTGGCGCCGGGCTCAGAACCTGGTTGGCGGCGCACGGTGCGAACACCGCGGTACCTGAACCGGTCATGCGCCCCGCCAGACCTTGGTCTGCCAGCCAGTGAATCGCGTCACCGACCTCGGGGCACAGGGCCCGTGCCACCGGCTCCAGATCGTTGTGGCCGAAGGCCATCAGCGATTCGAGGGTGCCGTTTGCAGCAAAGCCTTGGATTGTAGCAGTTTTCGTGTCGCGTTTGAGCGCCTGGCTCGCGAAGATCTGTGGGGTCGACGCGCCGCCGGGTGGCTTGACCAGCACCAGGTGGCCGCGCGGCAGTTCGATGGGGGTCAGGCGTTCGCCGATGCCCTCGACCCAGGCGTGGCGTCCGCCGATGAAGAAGGGCACGTCGGCGCCGAGGGTGAGCCCGATGCGGGCGAGCGCGTCGCGCCGCAGGTTCAGGTCCCACAGGCGGTTGAGCGCGAGCAGCGTGGTCGCAGCGTCGGACGAGCCCCCGCCCAGCCCGGCTTGGGCGGGCAGGCGCTTGTCGAGTGTGATGCGCACGCCATGCGTGCAGCCAGTGGCCTGACGGAGCGCCCGCGCGGCGCGCACGCAGAGGTCGTCCTCGGGCAGGTCGGCGGGCGTGGTGTCCACGCGTTCGATGGTGCCGCTGTCCAGGCGCTCGAAGTGCAGGTGGTCGCACCAGTCGATGAGCATGAACACGGATTGCAGGTCGTGGTAACCATCGTCGCGGCGGCCGACGATGTGCAGGAACAGGTTGACCTTGGCCGGCGCGGGAACCTCGTACAGGCTGTTCATGGCTGTTCGAACACGAGTCGCAACTCGGCCGCGGGCAGCGGTTGCTCGCGCCGCGCCACCAGGCGGCCGTCGGCGTGCGCGGACAGATCGACGCGCCAGCCGCCCGCCTGGGCGTCCCGGCCCTGGAGCCAGTCGAACATGGCCAGCACCGGCAAGGGCGCGCCGCTGAGTTCGGCGGTGAGGGCGTCAAGGCTGTCGCGGCGCGTGGTCTCGTTGCCGCGTTGCAGCTCGGCCCCCTGCGCCGACCAGCGCACCGTGGCCAGGGTCTGTCCCAGTGCGGAACTGAGTTGGAGTTCGCCCCGGGCCGCGCTGCCGCGCAGGTCGAAGAGGGCCGAGAAGGCCTGTGGCGGCGCACTGTCCACGCGCAGAGCGAGCCGGCCAGACCAGGCGGCCTCGCCAGGCAGACGGGGTCGTGGCGTGGCACAGCCGCCCAGACCGGCGGCCAGGGCGATGGCGAACGTGCGCCGGGTCAGGCGGGAGGGCGGGTTCACAGCTCGACGTTGAGGCGCTTGAGCGTGCTTCTCAGCGTCTCGTTGTCGCTGGCGAGCGCGAGCCCTTCGCGCCAGACACGGCGTGCCTCATCGCGTTCGCCCTTGGCCCAGAGCACTTCACCCAGGTGGGCGGCGATCTCCGGGTCGGGGCGCTTGCCGTAGGCCTGGCGCAGGATGTCGAGGGCACGCTCGGTGTTGCCGAGCCGGAATTCGACCCAGCCGAGGCTGTCCTGGATGTAGGCGTCGTCGGGGGCCATGGATACGGCCTTCTCGATGAGTTGCTTGGCCTCGGGCAGGCGCTCGTTGCGGTCGGCCAGCGAATAGCCGAGTGCGTTGTAGGCGTGGTGGTGATCGGGCTTGGCGGCGATGAGTTCGCGAAGCAGGCGCTCCATTTCGGCGGGCATGCCCGCGCGGTCGCCCATCATGGCCTGCTCGTAGAGCAGGTCCGGGTCCTCGGGGAAGCGCTGAACCGCTTCGCCGTAGACCTGGTAGGCCTCGCGCCAGGCCTTGAATTCGCGCAGCAGTTGGGCTTCGCTGATCAGCTTGAGTCGAGCATCGTCGGGACGGCGCTCGGGCTGGCTGCGCAGCAGGGCACGGGCGTCGTCGAGGCGGCCCTGGCGCGCCAGAACCGAGGCGCGACGCAACTGCGCGGCCATGAGTTCCTCGGGGTTGTCGATGCGGTCGAGCCAGGCATTGGCGGCGACGAAGTCCTGCTGCTTCTCCGCGATCTCGGCCTTGAGCAGATAGGCCTGCGTGAGGCTGCGGCGCTCACGCTCATCCTTTGCGTCCCGAGCGAGCTGCAGGTAGGTGTCCAGCGAAACGTTGGCGGCAGGCAGCGCGTTGTCCCGCACCTGCAACATGCCCAGCAGGAGCCACGGCTCGGGCTGTTGCGGCGCCTGGGTGGTGAGGCGTTCGAGTTGCACTCGCGCATCGCGCAGGCGGCCCAGGTCGAACAGCACGCGCGCGTAGGCGGTGGCGATGGCCGTGTTCTGCCGGTCTTTCGCCCGCGCGGCGTCGATGTGCTGTCGCACCACCAGCTCCGTGTCGGCCTGGCCGCGCTCGAGCAGTTCCAGCGCGAGCAAGGCGGGATATGGTGATACCGGGTCCGCCGCATGGCCGCGCCGCGCGGCGTCGCTGGCGGCCACGGGACGATCGAGGTCGAGTTCGAGCCGGCCGATGGTGGCCCAGGCCGCGCCGGCGTGGGCGGGCTGATTCAGGAACGGGCCCAGGGCGTCACGCGCGGTGGACAGCACCTGCGCCTTGTCCGTGGCGCGCGCATACATCTGCGGAATGGCGGCGATGGCGCCATTGCGTTCTTCGGCCGGGGTGGCCTGAAGCACGGCGCGCAGGGCGGGCGCGGTTTCGTTCACGCGCCCCAGCGACAGCAGCGTGAGCAGCGTGAAGCGGTTGGCGTCGGCGTCGCCGGGGATGTCGCGTGCCCAGGTCGTGGCGGCGGCCAGCGCGGCATCGACCTGGCGAGACTGCAGTGCGACCTCGACGGCCCGCCGGAAGAGCTCGGGGTTCTTTTCTCGCTGGGCCGCCTCGAGGATGAGCGAGTAGCCCGCGCCAGGGTCGCCGCCGCGCACGTTGAGTTCGCCCAGCAGCAGTTGGTAGAACAGCGCGGCATCCAGCGCAGAGCGGGTGGCCGAGGGCTTCAGCGGGCTCTGCGCCTGCGCCCCCGGGCTGGCCAGCACGCCGGCGCAGGCCAGCGCCACCAGCGAGCGACGAAGACGTGAATGCAGCGGCAGGGGTTTCATCGGGTCATGATAATTGAAGGGTTCGAGGCCTTTGTGTCTTGATCCAAAGACCCCGCGCGTGTTCCCCGCGCCCCATTTCCGCCCCGATCACCGTGCCCGAACTGCCCGAAGTCGAAGTCACCCGACGCAGCTTTGCCGACCGCATCGCCGGGAGCACGGTGCGCGGCGTGGCGCTGGGCAAGCCACTGCGCTGGCCGCTGGGTGTCGAGCCCGACGCGCTGGTGGGCCAGCAAGTGCGCGCGGTCGGTCGCCGGGGCAAGTACCTGCTGATGGAACTGGACGCCGGCTGGCTGTTGTTGCACCTGGGCATGTCGGGCAGCCTGCAGTTCGCGCCGGAGCTGCCGCCCCCCGGCCCGCACGACCACTTCGAACTCGACACCAGCCAGGGGCGCTTGCGCCTGCACGACCCGCGCCGCTTCGGCGCGGTGGTGCATGTGCCGTCGCTCGAGCACCCGCGCGCCACGCAACTGCTGGGTGGTCTCGGCGTGGAACCACTGGAGGCGGGCTTCGATCCGGTGCGCTTCCACCAGGCCCTGCGCCAGCGGCGTGCGCCCATCAAGCAGGTGCTGCTGGCCGGCGACATCGTGGTCGGCGTGGGCAACATTTACGCCAGCGAAGCGCTGTTTCGCGCCGGCATTCGCCCCACCACGCGGGCCGACCGCATCAGCGGCCCGCGCGCCGCGCGGCTGCACGGGGCCATCGTGGAGGTCCTGCAGCGGGCGCTGGCGCTGGGCGGGAGCACCCTGCGCGACTTCGTCAGTGCCGAAGGGCAGAGCGGCTATTTCCAGCTCGACGCCATGGTCTACGACCGTGCCGGCCAGCCTTGTCGCCAGTGCGCCACGGCGATCCGCTCCATCCGGCAGGGGCAACGTTCGACCTACTTCTGTCCGCTCTGCCAGGCCCGCTGACCATGCGTCCGCGATGGGCGGCCTCTCTGGGGGACGGGTGCTATATTGGTCGATCGCCCGAAAGACACTGCCGCATGAATTTCATTCAAGCCTTCGATCAACACGGCGCCTGGCGCAAGCAGTTCGCGCTGCGCCTGAAGCTCCTGTCCGAATGGCTGGCCGACCATGATCTGATGGAGCCGGGCATCCGCGAACGGCTCGACCAACTCCACGCCCAGATCAAGAACGACAAGATCACGGTCGCCTTCGTGGCCGAGTTCTCGCGCGGCAAATCCGAACTCATCAACGCGGTGTTCTTCGCGGGCTACGGCCGGCGCATCATGCCCGCCAGTGCCGGGCGCACCACCATGTGTCCCACCGAGCTGGCCTATGACGCGGACCTGCCGCCCTGCCTGCGCCTGCTGCCCATCGAGACGCGCCTGCAGCCTCAGTCACTGCTCGACTGGCGCAACGCGCCCGCCAAGTGGGAGCGCGTCGACCTCGACGTGAACGACCCGAAGCAGCTTGCCATGGCCATCCAGAAGGTGTCCGAGGTGCGTCATGTGCCCGTGGATGAGGCGCGCGCCCTGGGTTTCTGGCACGACGAGGTGCCCGAGGACAACCCGCTGCCCGGCCCCGATGGCCTGATCGAGGTGCCGCGCTGGCGCCACGCGCTCATCAACATGGCGCACCCTTTGCTCAAACAGGGTCTGGTCATTCTCGATACCCCCGGCCTCAACGCCATTGGCGCCGAACCCGAGCTCACCGTGAGCCTGCTGCCCCAGGCGCACGCGGTGGTGTTCATCCTGGCGGCCGACACCGGCGTGACCAAGTCCGACCTTGGCATCTGGCGCCAGCACCTGGCCACGCTGGGCGACGGGCAGGCCTCGCGCCTCGTGGTGCTCAACAAGATCGACACCATGTGGGATGCGCTGAGCTCCCCCGAGCAGGTGCAGTTGCAGATCGCCGCGCAGCGCGCCGATTCGGCCGAGATCCTGGGCGTGCCGCAGTCGCAGGTGTTGGCGGTGTCGGCCCAGAAGGGCCTGCTCGCCAAGGTCAACCGCGACGACGAACTGCTCAAGGCCAGCCAATTGCTCGATCTGGAGCGCGCATTGAGCGAAGGCTTGCTGGGCCAGCGCCGACGCATCCTGGGCGCGGCCGTCGCCGCGGGGGTCGAAGCCCTGCGTGGCGAAGCCGGCCGCATGGTGCACTCGCGCCTGCGCGACCTGGTCGAGCAGATCCAGGAGCTCGACGGCCTGCGCGGCAAGAACGCGGGCGTGATCAAGCAGATGCGCCTGCGCATCGAGCAGGAGCAGGCCGACTTCGACGCCAGCGGCGCCAAGATCCAGGCGGTGCGCTCGGTGCACCTGCGCCTGCTCAAGGACCTGTTCGCGCTGCTGAGTCCTTCGCACCTGAAGGCGGAGGTTTCCACGCTGGCGCGCCAGCTCAAGAGCCCCGGCATCAAGCTCGGCGTGCGCCGCGCCTACGACAGCACCTTCAATCGGCTGCGCGAGGACCTGACCCGGGCCGATGAGATGGCCAACGAGATCCAGTCCATGCTCGAGGGCAGCTTCAAGAACCTCAACGCCGAATATGGCTTTTCGCTGCAGGCGCCGTCGTCGCCGCAGCTCGCGCTCTATCGCAAGGACCTCGACCTGATCGAAAAAAGCCACCTGCAGTACCTGAGCCTGGGCAATGCCCTGCGCCTGGCGCAGCCCGAGTTCGCTGAGCGTCTGGCGCGCGCGCTCATGAGCCGCCTGCGCGTGGCCTACGAAACCGCGGTGAACGAAGTCGAACTCTGGAACAAGTCGGCCGCGGCCCAGCTCGACGCGCAACTGCGTGAGCGGCGCCGCAACTTCACGCGCCGCATCGAGGCGGTTTCGCGCATCCAGCAGGCCGCCAGCGGGCTCGACGAGCGCATTCGCGAACTGCAGGTGCAGCAGGCCGCGCTCAACCAGCTTGAGCTCAAGTTCGAGGAACTCACCGCCCACCTGCTCGCGGCGCCGGACGAAGAACACGCCGAAGCCATGGCGGCATGAGCGCCGCCGGGCCGCTCCCAAGGCGCTCAGCCCCGCAGTGCGCAGCACGGAGGGTGGTCCATTGACGGCCGTGCCCGCGGATTTCGCGCCGCGCCTCATCGATTGGCAACGCCACGCGGGACGGCACGGCCTGCCGTGGCAGGGAACCCGCGACCCCTACCGCGTCTGGCTGTCCGAGATCATGCTGCAGCAAACGCAGGTGTCGACCGTGCTGGCGTACTACACCCGCTTCCTTGAGCGCTTCCCCGACGTGGCTGCGCTGGCGGCGGCACCCATCGACGAGGTGATGGCCCTGTGGAGCGGGCTGGGCTACTACAGCCGCGCGCGCAACCTGCACCGCTGCGCGCAGACAGTGATGGCCGACCATGGCGGGCGCTTTCCCGCCAGCGCAAAAGCGCTCGAAACCCTTCCCGGCATCGGCGCGTCCACGGCAGCGGCCATCGCCGCGTTCTGCTTCGGCGAGCGCGTGTCCATCGTCGACGGCAACGTCAAGCGCGTGCTGGCACGGCTGCTGGCCTTCGACGGTGACGTGGGTCAGGCGTCGAGCCAGCGCGTGCTGTGGGATCTGGCGCAGCGCCTTCTGCCGGCAGACCTCGGGCACGACGACATGCGTGCCTATACGCAGGGCCTGATGGACCTCGGCGCCACCGTGTGCACACGCACGCGGCCGCGCTGCGAGGCCTGTCCCGCCAGCGACCTCTGCGTGGCCCTGCAGCGTCAGGACATCGCGCGCTACCCGGTGAAGGCCCGCCGCGCGCAGCGGCGCTTCGAGCGCTGGTGGCTGCTGTTCGCCGTGCGCGGCGATCAGGTGTGGCTGCAGCGCAGACCCGCGCCGGGCATCTGGGCGGGGCTGCACGCGCCTGCGGTGTTCACGAGTGAGGAGGCGATGCAGGTCGTGTCGCCCGCCGACTGGCCGTCGCGCTGGACCGCCACCGAGGCCGTGTCCCATGCGCTCACGCACCGCGAGTTGCAGTTGTTGCCGCATTGGGTGGCGGTGGACAGCGTGCCGCCGGACTGGGCCGGCGAGTGGGTGAGCCTGTCGGCACTGCCGTCGGTGGGCCTGCCGGCGCCCGTGCGAAGTCTGTTGTCCGGCGACTGGGCGGCTCAGCTTCTCGACCAGTAGTCGGCTTCGCGGTGACGCACCCGCGCCACCCACTCTCCGCCGAAAAACGCGGCCAGGCGTTCCACCAGGAACACGGACCGGTGCTGGCCGCCGGTGCATCCGATGGCCACCGTCACGTAGCTGCGGTGGTCGCGCTCCATGTGGGGCAGCCAGTGCTGAAGGAAGCCGCGGATCTGCTCTTCCATGGCCAGCACATCGGGGCTGGCTTCCAGGAAACGCGCCACCAGTGCGTCGCGTCCGGTCAGCGGCTTGAGCAGTGGCTCGTAGTGCGGGTTGGGCAGCATGCGCACGTCGAACACGAAGTCGGCGTCCATGGGGATGCCGCGCTTGAACGCGAAGGACTCGAACACCAGGGTCATGGGCGTGCGCGTCGCGCCCACGAGCTCCTTGACCTGGCTGCGCAACTGGGCGGCGCGCGTGAGGCTGGTGTCCAGCACCAGGGCCTGCTCGCGCAGCTCGGCCAGCAGCTCGCGCTCGTACTCGATGGCGTCGGTCAGCGCGCGGCGCTGGTCGTCGGTTTCCTCCAGTGAGAGCGGGTGCAGCCGGCGCGTTTCGGAAAAGCGCCGCACCAGGGTGTCGGTGGTGGAGTCGAGGAAGAGCGTGGTGAGTTGCACGTCGCGCGAGCGCAGCGCGGCCAGGCGGCGTGGCAGGCCGGGCAGCGATTTGGCGCTGCGCACGTCCATGGCGATGGCAACCTTGCGCAGGCGGTCGTGGCGGTCCAGGTCGATGAAGGCTTCGAGCAGCTCGGGCGGCAGGTTGTCCACGCAATAGAAGCCCAGGTCTTCCAATGCGTTGAGCGCCACCGACTTGCCCGAGCCGGACATGCCCGTGATGACGACGAGCTCGGTGGAGGCGGGGGCGTTGTCCATCAGGCCGACAGGAGTTCGCGCGCGTGCGCGAGCGAGATTTCGGAGCGTTCGTTGCCACCGAGCATGCGGGCCAGTTCGCGCACACGCGACTCGGTGTCGATGGCCTGAACGGTGCTGTAAGTCTGCTGGCCCTGGCGCTGCTTGGCCACCAGCAGGTGGTGGTCGGCGCAAGCCGCCACCTGGGCCAGGTGCGTCACCGCCAGCACCTGGCGGTCCTGGCCGAGCTGGCGCAACATCTGGCCCACCGTGTGCGCCACAGCGCCACCGATGCCCGCGTCCACCTCGTCGAAGATCAGCGTGGGCGCCTGGCCCAGGCGGCTGGTGACCACCGAGATGGCCAGGGCGATGCGGGAGAGTTCGCCGCCCGAGGCGACCTTGGCCACCGGCCTGGGCGTGCTGCCGGCGTGGCCGGCGACGCGGAACTCCACCTGCTCCAGCCCGTGCGACTGGGGCTCGGCCAGCGGGGGCAGGGCCACCTCGAAGCGACCGCCCTGCATGCCCAGGGTCTGCATGGCCTCGGTCACGGCCTGGCCCAGGCGCGGCGCCGCCTTCTGGCGCTGGCGGCTGACGGCGCGCGCGGCCTGATCGAAGGCCGCGCGGGCGCCAGCCTCGCGCTGTTCGAGCGCGGCGAGGTCGAGCGTGTCGTTGATCTGCTGGAGATCGCGGACCCACTGCGCGTGCAGCGCGGGCAGTTCCTCGGGCGTGGTGCGGTAGCGGCGAGAGAGGGACAGCCACTGCGCCAGCCGTTCGTCCAGCGCGGCCAGGGCCGAGGGGTCGATCTCCACGTGGCGCTGGTGCTGGTGCAGCTCGTGCACGGCGTCCTGCACCTGGGCCAGCGCGCTGTCCAGCGTTTCGATGGTCTGCGCGAAGGCCGGCTCCACGTGCACCTGCGCTTGCAGCGCGGCCACCGCGCGGCTGAGCAGGCTGGCCGCGCTGTCGTCCTGCTCGTCCAGGGCCTGTACGGCGGTCCCGGCGGCGTCGATCAGGGCCTGGGCGTTGGCCAGGCGGCCGTGGCGGGTGTTGAGCTCGTCCCATTCGCCCGCTCGCGGGCCGAGCTTGTCGACCTCGGCGATCTGCCAGGCCAGGCGCTCGCTGTCCTGGCGCGCGGCGTCCTGGCGCTCGCGCGCTTCGCGCAAGGTGGCGGCGGCTTGCCGCCAGGCGGACCATGCGGAACCCAGGGCGGTGGTGTCCACGCCCGCGTAGGCGTCGAGCAGGTCGCGCACCGCCTCCGGCCGCGTGAGGCTTTGCCAGGCATGCTGGCCATGGATGTCGACCAGCGCATCGGCCGCGGCGCGCAACTGCGTGAGCGTGGCCGCGCTGCCATTGATCCAGGCGCGGCTGCGACCCTCGGTGTCGATCGTGCGGCGCAGCAGCAGCGCCTCGTCGTCGGCGAAGCCCTGCTCGTCGAGCCAGGGGCGCAGCGCCTCGGGCCGATCGAACTCGGCGGCGATCTCGCAGCGCGGCGCGCCCTCGCGCACCACGCCCGCATCGCCGCGCGCGCCCAGCGCCAGTTGCAGCGCGTCGATCAGGATGGACTTGCCGGCGCCGGTTTCGCCCGTGAGCACGCCGAAGCCGCCGGCCAGCTCCAGGTCCAGCGAGGTGACGATGACGAAGTCGCGCAGGACGATGCGTCGAAGGCTCATGGCGGGTGTGGACGTGCGGGTGTTGAGGGCTCAGGCGCCCTCGTTCCAGTGCAGCTTGCGGCGCAGTGTGTCGAAGTAGTTCCAGCCCACCGGGTGCAACAGCCGCAGCGCGTGTTCCGAGCGCCGCACGACGATACGGTCGCCGTGCAACAGGCTCGTGAAGGTCTGCATGTCGAAGTTCGCGCTGGCGTCACGGCCGTTGACGAGCTCCAGGGCGATCTCGCAGTGCGCGGGCAGCACCACCGGGCGGTTGGACAGCGTGTGCGGCGCGATCGGCACCATCACCCAGCCACCGATGCTGGGGTGCAGCAGCGGCCCGCCGGCCGACAGCGCGTAGGCGGTGGAGCCGGTGGGAGACGCGATGATCAGGCCGTCGGCGCGCTGGTTGGCCACGAAGCGGCCGTCCACCTCCACGCGCAGCTCGATCATGCTGGCCACCGCGCCGCGGTTGACGACCACGTCGTTGAGCGCCGTGGCTTCGTACACGCACTGCCCATCGCGCCAGACGCTGGCGGCCATCAGAGCGCGGGCTTCTTCCTGGTACTCGCCGCGCAGGATGGGGCACAGGGCTTCGCGGTAATCGTCAAAGGCGATGTCGGTGATGAAGCCCAGCCGCCCCTGGTTGATGCCCACCAGCGGCACGCCCTGGCGCGCCATCTGCCGGCCGATGCCCAGCAGGGTCCCGTCGCCACCAATGACCAGCGCCAGTTGGGCGTGGCGGCCGATGCCGGGAACGTCGAGCGAGGGGTAGTCGGTCAGACCGGTGTTCTGCGCGGTCTGCTCCTCCAGCGACACCTCGCAGCCTTGTGCGTGCAGGAACTGGGCGATCTCGTCGACCACGTGCCTGGCGCCCGGCGCCTGGTACTTGCCCACAATGGCCACGTGGGCGAAGCGCAGAGGGCGTTTCGCGGCGGGTGTCGTGGCGCGGGGATCCAGCGGGGCATTCATTCGCAAATTACATCACACGGTGTTGCGGTCCACGCGGGCTGCGGCCAGGGTGGAGACGGCTTGCCAGGGCTTTCCTTAGAATGATCCGATGATGGACGATCGCGCGAAGTTGCTGCTCAAGGCGCTGGTGGAGCGCTACATCGCCGACGGGCAACCGGTGGGCTCACGCACGCTGGCCCGGGCCGCCGGCCTGGACCTGTCGCCCGCGACCATCCGCAACGTGATGAGCGACCTGGAGGAGCTGGGCCTGATCGCCAGTCCGCACACCTCGGCCGGCCGCATCCCCACCGCGCGGGGCTACCGGCTCTTCGTCGACACCATGCTCACCGTGCGCCGGGAAGAGATGCCCCGTGTCGCCGAGTTCGGCGCGCCGGGGGTGGAATCGCCGCAGCGCGTGATCAGCCAGGCCGCGCACCTGCTCTCCAGCCTGTCGCAATTCGTGGGCGTCGTCATGGCGCCGCGCCGCAGCTCGGTGTTTCGGCACATCGAGTTCCTGAGCCTGTCCGAGCGCCGCGTGCTGGTGATCATCGTCTCGCCCGATGGCGAGGTGCAGAACCGCATCGTCCAGACCCAGGCCAACTTCTCGCAGTCGCAACTCGTGGAAGCGGCCAACTTCCTCAACACGCACTACGCCGGCCTCACCATCGAGGCCGTGCGCGAGCGCCTGACCAACGAACTGGACGCGCTGCGCGGCGAGATCGCCGACCTGATGAAGCAGGCCGTGGACATCGGCGCGCAACCGGCCCCGCAGGACGAGGTGGTGGTCGCGGGGGAGCGCAACCTGTTGTCGGTGAGCGAGTTCAGCAGCGACCTCGGCAACCTGCGCCGGCTGTTCGATCTGTTCGAGCAGAAGACCCAGCTCATGCGCCTGCTCGATGTCTCGAACCAGGCCGACGGCGTGCGCATCTACATCGGTGGTGAGAGCCAGGTGGTGCCGTTCGAGGACCTGTCGGTCGTGACGGCGCCGTACGAAGTGGACGGGCAGGTGGTCGGCACGCTGGGTGTGATCGGGCCGCAGCGCATGCCCTATGACCGCATGATCCAGATCGTGGACGTGACGGCCAAGCTGGTGAGCAACGCTCTAAGCCACACGAAGTAGATGGCCGCGAAGGGGCCCGCCTACAATCGCGCGCTCGGGCCGTTAGCTCAGTTGGTCAGAGCAGAGGACTCATAATCCTTTGGTCGTTGGTTCAAGCCCAACACGGCCTACCAAAAAAGCCTGCTATACTGCGAGGCTTCGCGGCTGTAGCTCAGTTGGATAGAGTACTTGGCTACGAACCAAGGGGTCGTGGGTTCGAATCCTGCCAGCCGCGCCAGAACATCGTTCTAGAACAACGGGTCAGCTCCACAAGGGCTGGCCCGTTTTTCTTTGTTGCGGGACTTTTGCGGGACCCGGCTCACGGGGGGCTAAGGAAGTCGAGGGGACCGGGAACGGTGAGGCGGTCTTCCAGGGCCTCGGCGAGCCAGCTTCGTGCCGTGCCTGAGGGCTGCGCCTTCAAGCTGGGAAAGCAGACCCCCGTCATCCATTCCGACTCGGACCAGAGGCGTCGGCAAGCCGCTACATCCAGCGCGGCGTGCGGGGTTCTGGCGGGTGCGGGGTGGCCGCGCGTCTCCGAGAGTCGGTCGGGCCCGTAGTAGCCACCACCGCGCGCCTCGGCTGCCGTGGCCGCGTACAGCGTGGGCAGCGCGCCTTGCGCCGCCGGTTGAAACAGGAACCAGGCGAAGCGGCGCACCACGCCCGCAGCGCTCCAGCGACCGGCACCATTGACCAGAAGCTCGGTGCGTGAAATGCCAGGGTGGGCGGCGATGCCTTTGATGCCCCAACCCAGTTCGTCACTCAATCGCTGCATCTCCAGGGCAAACATCAGGCACGCCAGTTTGGATTGGCCATAGGCGGCCATCGGCTGGTACCCGCTCTGGAACTGAAGGTCGTCGAAGTGGATGCGGGCATCCCGAGCCGCGACACTCGACAGGCTGACCACCCGTGCTTTTCCGCTGTTCATGAGCAGGGGCAGCAGGTGAGCCGTCAACGCGAAGTGGCCCAGGTGGTTTGTCCCGAACTGCAGTTCGAAGCCGTCGGCGGTGATGCGCCGATGCGGCGGGGTCATCACCGCGGCGTTGTTGATCAACAGGTCGACGGCATCGAGCGACTGCTTCAACCGCTCAGCGCATCGCTGTACGGATCCGAGGCTGGCCAGGTCCATCAACTCGAACGACACCGACGCGTGCGCGACGCGTCGCTCGATCTCGGCCACGGCCGCCGCGCCCTTGATGGGGCTTCGTCCGGCAATGACGACGTTCGCGCCCGCTTGCGCCAGCGCGAGCGCGGTCTCAAAGCCGAGGCCGCCGGTTCCGGTGATGAGTGCCGTGCGCCCCTGGAGCAGGGGGATGTCGGCGTGGGTCCAGGGGGTGTGGTTCCGGGTCATGGTCTTCTCGCGTTCAGCCGCGCCAGTTGCGCAGGCTTTCCTTGAAGCGATGGTGACCCGCCGGTTTTAAGAGACGGTTAGCCGGATGAAGGATTCATGAACCGCCGCGCTCAGGCGGCCGTTTCGGTGCCCGCCTCGGACACCGCCGGGAACTGCACGCGCACGCTGAACCCTTGCCCATCGATGCCCGCGCCGGTGACGATGGTCGCGGCGTGCAGGCGCGCGATGCCGGCGACGAGCGACAGGCCGATGCCGCTGCCGCGCCCGCCGTTGCCGGGCACGCGGTGGAAGCGGCGGAAGATCGCTTCGCGCTCGCCAGGGGGCACGCCGGGGCCGTCGTCCGCCACCTCCAGATACGCTGCCGGGCCGCTGGTGGTGTCCACACTGCCGCAGCGGATGCGCACGCGCCCATTGCCTGGCGTGTAGCGCAGGGCGTTGTCCACCAGGTTGCGCAAGAGGATGCCGATCTCGTCGATGTTGCAGTGAAGGTGGGCGGGTGAGAGATCGAGCACCAGGCTGCGCTGGTGGGTTTGCGCAAAGACCTCGAACTCCCGCGCCACGTGCAGCACCAGCTCGCTCAGCTCGGCGGCCTGTCGCTGAGGGGCGTGCTCGCCCGCGTTCAGGCGCGCCAGGTCCAGCAGCTGCTCGGACAGGCGCGTGTTGCGCTCGGCCACGGCGATGAGCTTGACCAGTGCCGCGTCCTTCTCGGGTGCCGAGCGCGCGTGCAGGGCCACGTGGGCCTGGGCCTGCAGCGCCGCCAGCGGCGTGCGCAGCTCGTGCGCGGCGTCGCCGATGAAGCGGCGCTCGTTCTCGACGGCCTCGTCCAGCTGCGTCAGCACGCGGTTGAACGATTCGACCAGGGGCCGCAGTTCGGTGGGCAGGTGGGTGGTCGACAGCGGCGTGAGATCAAAGGCCACGCGGCGCTGCAGCGTCGCCTGCAGCTCGGCGACCGGCCGAAGCGAGCGCCTCACGGCCAGGAAGGTGATCAGTCCGACGATGCAGACGAGCGTCGTCAGGACGCCGAGCACGAAGAACGCCTTTTGCTGCAGTTCGGCGTCGAGTTCGCTGTGCAGGCGGCCCACCTGAACGTACTTGCGCCCGGCGCCGTCCGACACCGAATACACCCGCCAGCGCCGGCCGTCCACCATGAGGCTGGCAAAGCCGTTGGCGAAATCGGGCTTCAATGCGGAGGGTGGTGCGCCGGGCGTTTGCGCGACGAGCCGCGAGCGTTCGGCCCACACCTGGAAAGCCAGCTTGGGGTCGTCGGACAGCATGGAGGGTTTGGGCGACAGCCCGGGCCTGGGCCCACGTTCGTCGGCGTCGGCGGGGATGGCCTGCAGGATGTGCACGGCGAAGTTGCGCAGCCCGTTGTCGGCGATGCTGGTTTCGCTGTGCTTGAGCAAGAACCACAAGGCGATCAGCGCCACCGCCCAGCTGGCGAGGATGGTGCCGACGAGCACGCGCAGAACGTTGCCACGCAGCGAATTCACGGCAGCGCCTCGCCGATCATGTAGCCGTGGCCGTGCAAGGTGGTGATCAGGTCCTCGCCCAGCTTGCGCCGAAGCTGGTAGATGAAGACCGCGATGGTGTTGCTCTCGATGCTGCCGTTGCTGCCATAGACCACGTCCTCGAGGTGGGCGCGCGTGACGACGTGGCCGGGCCGCTCGAGCAAGGCCAGCAGGGTGCGGTATTCGTGCGCGCTCAGGGACACGCGCTTGCCGGCGCGCGTGACGAGGCGCTTGCTCCGGTCGATCTGGATGTCGCGGTAGGTGAAGACCGGCACCACGCGGCCGTGGCTGCGGCGGATGACCGCGCGCACCCGGGCCCAGAGTTCGTCGACCTGGAACGGTTTGACGAGGTAGTCGTCGGCACCGGCGTCCAGGCCCTGGATGCGCTCGCTCAGTTGACCGCGCGCGGTCAGGATGAGCACGGGGGTCACGTCGTAGCGGCTGCGCATGGCCTTGAGCACGCTCAGGCCCGATTCGTGGGGCAGCCCGATGTCGAGCAGCACGGCCGTGTAGGCGTGGTCAACCAGGGCCAGGCGCGCGCCGGCGGCGTCGCCCACGTGATCGATCTGCCAGGCGTTCTGGCGCGCGCCTTCGCACACCGCGTCCGCGAGCATGGCGTCGTCTTCCACGAGCAGCAGGTGCATGGTCTGAGGGGTTCCTGTGGTGGCCGGCCGGGCCTGGGGATTGTGCCCGGCAGGGATGAATGACCGATGAAGACGCGCCCTTCATCAATCGTTCATCGCGATAACCGCGTCTTAAAGCCGTGTGATGAGCATCACGGCACGCAAGGCTCGCACAGGGCCTTGCCATCACCCCTGTCTTTCCCTTTCCAGGAGCCTTCTCGCATGACACCCGAACCCCGATCCTCGAAGCACCGTCCGAATGCCCGCCTGGCCGGCGGCCTGTCCAGCGCCGTGCTCGGCGTTTCACTCGCCCTGGCGTCCTCGGGCGCGTCGGCGCAGGAGCGAGAGCTCCAGCGCGGCGAGTCCCGCTGGGGCCTCGGCCTGGGCGTGGACGTGCACCAGGAGCCTTACCGGGACATGGACAACGACACGCAAGGCATTCCTCTCGTCTACTTCGAGAACTACTGGGTTCGTGTGATGGGGCCGAGCCTGGAGCTCAAACTGCCGTCGGCCGGTCCGGTCGGATTCCGCCTGAAGGCGCGCTATTCCCTGGACGGCTACGAGGCCGACGACTCGCCCTACCTGGAGGGCATGGCCGAGCGAGAAGGCGGCGTATGGTTGGGCGGCGAGGCCATCTGGCGCACGCCCTTCGTGAACCTGTCCGCCGAGCTGATGGGCGATGCGTCCAGCCACAGCGAGGGCCGCCAGTTCAAGCTGCAGGCGGACCGGCGATTCGACGTCGGCCAGTTCAGCTTCACCCCACGGCTGGCCGCCATTCAACTGGACAGGGAGTACGTCGGCTACTACTACGGCGTGAACGGGTCCGAGGTGCGGGCCGGGCGGCCGCAGTACGAGGGCGACTCCACGGTGAACGTGGAGCTGGGCCTGCGTGTGGACTATCGGCTCTCGGCCAGGCAGAACGTCTTCCTGGACCTGCGCAGTACCCGCCTGGGCGACGGGATCGCCGACAGCCCCCTGGTGGATCGCTCCACCCAGACGGGCCTGCGCGTGGGCTACCTCTACCGGTTCTGAGGGACGCGCCATGAACCCACAACGCCGCCAGTGGCTGCGACAGGGGGCCGCGCTGGCAGTGGCCGCTGCGGTGCCCCTGCGGGCCTTGGCCGACACCTTCGCCGACGGGGCGCCGGCATTCGACACGCACGACCTCGATTGGGTCGACGCGGCGCGCCAACGCCCGGTGCCGGTGCGGCTCTATCGGCCGCGGAGCCGGCAACCCGTGCCCGTGGTCGTGTTCTCGCACGGCATCGGAGGCTCGCGCATGGGCTACACCTGGCTCGGCCAGACCTTCGCGCGCCACGGCATCGCCAGCCTTCACCTGCAGCACGTGGGCAGCGACCGGCAACTCTGGAGCGGCAATGTCTTCAACCTCGTCGGGCGCCTGCAGGCCGCGGCGCAGGAGGCCGAGGCCATCGCACGCGCGCAGGACATGCGCTTCGCACTCGACACGCTGCTGACGGGCGACCTGGCGCCGGGCATCGATGCCGAGCGGATCGTGGCCGCCGGACACAGCTACGGGGCCAACACCACCTTGCTGGTCAGCGGCGCCAGTGTCGAGCGCGAGGGCCGGGTGATCGAACTGCGCGATGAGCGCGTGCGCGCCGCGATTGCCATCTCGGCGCCGCCGTTCTACGGAGAAGCGCAGCCGCGCAAGGTGCTGGGCCCGGTGACGCTGCCCAGCCTGCACGTGACCTGCACCGAGGACGTCATCCGCATCCCCGGCTACTACAGCGGTGCGGAAGACCGGCTGGCCGTGTTCGATGCCATCGGCAGCCCGCTCAAATGGCTGGCGGTGTACGAAGGGGGCTCGCACAGCATGTTCACCGACCGAGGTGGCAGCGGCGGCGCCCTCAACCCGAAGGCCAAGCAGGCCACCGGCGCGCTCGCGGTGGCGTTCGTTCGCGCGGTGCTGGACGGCGATGCGCAGGCCCTGGCGCTCTGGCCCGAACGGCACGCCGCCATCCTGGCGCGCTTTTCCGCCGTGGGCATTCAACATGACAGGGGGTGAACGATGGCAAGACTGACCAGGCGGCGCTTTGTGCTGGCCGGCATCGGCACGGCGGGCGTGTTGGGCATCGGCTGGCTGGCAACGCCGCCACGCCAGCGCCTCACGGCGGACCGCTCGCCCGATCCCTCCCCCGGCAGCCACCGGCTCAATGGCTGGGTCGCCATCGGCACCGACGGCTCGGTGACGGTGTCCCTCTGCCGGATGGAGATGGGACAAGGCATCTACACCGGCGTCGCCATGTTGCTGGCCGAAGAGCTGGACGCGGACATCGAGCGGGTGCGTGTGGTGCCGGCCTTCGATGACCGCATCTACAACAACCTGGCGCTCGCTTCCAACCTCGCCCACGCGTTCGATCCCCGCGGGGAAGGGCGTTTCCTCGCGCCTGCGGCGGCGCACGTGGCGCGCAAGCTGGTGCGAGAGGTTCCGGGGCTGGCGATCACGGGCGCCTCGACCAGCATCAAGGACCAGTGGGGGCCGATGCGCGAAGCCGGGGCGTCGGCCCGAATGATGCTGTTGCAGGCGGCCGCGAACCGATGGGGCCTTGCCCTGGGCGAGTGCCGCGCCGAGCAGGGGCGGATCGTGCACGCCTCGGGCCTGAGCCTGTCCTTTGGCGAGTTGGCCGAAGCCGCGGCCCGATTGCCCTTGCCCCGGTCCGTCGCCTTGAAACCGCCGAGCGAATTCAAGCTCATCGGCCAGCCGCTGCCGCAGTTGAATGCGCGCGACAAGTCGAGCGGGGCAGCGAGGTATGGCATCGATGCCCTGCCAGACGGCCTGCTGTACGCCGTGGCCCGGCTGTGCCCGGTGCTGGGTGGCACGGTGAAGCACTTCGACGACACGCGCGTGCGGGCCATGGCGGGCGTCGGGGCCGTGGTGCCCCTGGCGCCGCAGGCCGGTGGCATGGCGGGACGCGGCCTCACCTCCGGGGGCCTGGCGGTGGTGGCCCGTTCGCCGCATGAGGCGATGCGGGCGGCCGAGGCGCTGGAGGTGGCGTGGAATCCCGGTGCAGCCGCGGGGACGTCCAGCCGCGGCGTGCTCGAGGCCCTGCGCCAGGCCGTGCGGGGCGCCGACGGGTCCGTGCTGTACGAGCGGGGCGATGTCGACACGTCGATGCGCTCGGGCGGAACCGTCATCGGCGCCAGCTACGAGGTGCCGTTCCTGGCGCACGCCGCCATGGAACCCATGAACTGCACCATCCGCTTCGACCAGGGCGCGGCCGAGGTCTGGGTGGGCTGCCAGGGGCCGAGCGTGGTGCGCGACGTCGTGGCCACGGTCCTCGACATCGATGCGGACAAGGTGCGCGTGCACCCGCAGATCATGGGCGGGGGCTTCGGCCGCAAGACCTTCACCGACTGCGTCGCGCAGGCGGCGTCCATCGCGAAGGCGGTGCCCGGCCGGGCCGTGCAGCTCATGTGGACGCGCGAGCAGGACATGGCGCACGACTTCTACCGCCCCGCCATGGTGGCGCGGTGCGAGGCGGCGCTGGACCCCTCGGGGCGCGTGACGGCCTGGGACTACCGGATCGCCGGCTCCAGTCTGGGCCAGCCGGCCCTTCTGAACGTCAGCCGCGAGGGCGCCGCCAACACCCCGTACGAATTCCCCCACATGCGGGTGCGGCACGCGGTGCTCGAGTCCGAGGTGCCCACCGGCATCTGGCGCTCCGTCGCTCACTCCTTCAACGCCTTCTTCGTCGAGAGCTTCATCGACGAGCTGGCGGCGGCGGCGCAGGCCGATGCGGTGGCGTTCCGCCGATCTCTGCTCGAGGGCAAGCCTCGGCACCTCAGGGTGCTGGAGATGGCGGCACGGGAGGCGGGCTGGGGAACACCGCTGCCGCTGACGCCCGAGGGCCAGCCGCAGGCACTGGGCCTGGCCTTGCACGAGTCATTCGGCAGCGTGGTGGCCCAGGTGGCGCGGGTATCGCTCGGCGCCGGGCGGACGATCCGGGTGCACGAGGTGGTTTGCGCGGTCGATTGCGGCCTGGCGGTCAACCCGAACCTGGTTCGCCAGCAGATGGAGGGCGGCATCGTCTACGGCCTGTCCGCCGCGCTGTACGGGCGTATCGACGTCGACAACGGCCAGGTGCGCCAATCCAACTTCCACGACTACGCGCCGCTGCGCATGCGCGACTGCCCCGCCATCACGACGCACATCGTGCCCAGCACCGAACCGCCCCAAGGGGTGGGGGAGGTCGGCACACCGCCCATTGCCGCCGCGGTCGCGAACGCGGTGTTTTCGCTCACCGGCACGCGGCTGCGCCAACTGCCCCTGACCCTGGCTTGAGACGACGATGAAAACGATGCTTCTGGACATCAACGGCAAGGCCGTGACCGTGATCGCCGAACCCGACACGCCCCTGCTGTGGGTGCTGCGCGGCGAGCTGGGCTTGGTGGGGACAAAGTACGGCTGCGGCAAGGGCCTGTGCGGCGCTTGCATGGTCCACGTGAACGGAAGCGCCACGCGGTCGTGCGCAGTGTCCGTCTCTGGCGTGGAGGGTCAGAAGGTGACCACGATCGAAGGCCTGAACAGCCGTGAGTCGGTGGCGGTCAAGGCGGCCTGGCAAGAGGTGGACGTGCCGCAATGCGGCTACTGCCAAAGCGGTCAGGTGATGTCCGCATGCGCCCTGTTGGCGGCCAACCCGCAGCCCAGCGATGCAGACATCAGCGATGCCATGAACGCGAACGTGTGCCGCTGCGGCACCTACCCGCGCATACGCGCGGCGATACACCTGTCCGCGAAGAAGCTCTGGCGCGGCCCGCATGCCCGGGATGGGACATGACGAGGGTCCTCTCGCCCGGACGCGGGCGCCGTCACCGCCAGCGACCCAGCACGGCGGCGATGTCGGTCACCTCTCGCGGCGCCGGGCCCTGGATGCGCCCGGGTGTGCGCGAGAAGCGCGGGGCTGGAGCGGGATGGTCCACGCCGTCGATGTCGACGAAGGCCTGCCGCGCGACGTTGTGTGGGTGCCTGGCCGCTTCGGACAGCGGCAGGATGGGCGCGAAGCACACATCGGTGCCCTCCAGCCGGCGTGTCCATTCGGCCTGGGTTTCGCCGCGGAAGATGCGCTCGAATGTGGCGCGAAGTTCGGGCCAGCGCGCGCGGTCGTTCTGCGCGTCGCGCAGGCCTTCGGGCACGCCGACGCGCTCGCAAAGTTCGGCGAAGAACTGCGGCTCGAGGGGGCCGATGCTCACGTGTCGGCCATCCGCTGTTTCATAGGCACCGTAGAAGGGGGCACCGCCATCCAGCGTGTTGCTGCCGCGCGCCTCGCGGAAGTTGCCTCGCGCCGCGTGGCCGACGAAGTTGGCCATGAGGCTGATGGTGCCGTCGGTGATGGCGGCGTCGACCACCTGGCCCCGACCGGAGCGGCCGGCTTCATGCAGCGCCGCGAGGATGCCCACCAGCAGGTACATGCCGCCGCCGCCGTAATCGCCCACCAGGTTCAGCGGCGGCACCGGCGCGCCGTTGGCCGGACCGATGGCGTGGGCCGCGCCCGTGATGGCGATGTAGTTCAGGTCGTGCCCGGCCGCCTGTGCGAGGGGGCCGTGCTGGCCCCAGCCCGTCATGCGGCCGTAGATCAGGCGCGGGTTGCGCGTGAGTACCGCGTCGGGTCCCAGGCCAAGCCGCTCCATCACACCGGGACGAAAGCCCTCGACCAGCACATCGGCCTTCTCCAGCAGCGCGAACACGGTCTCGCGCGCCGAGGGATCCTTCAGGTCGGCCGTCACCACGGTGCGGCCCCGTCCGGTGACGTTGCCGCGGTCCGCCGGCTTGCGCGTCGGGCGGTCGATGGTGACCACGTCCGCCCCCATGTCCGACAGAAGCATGCAGGCGAACGGACCGGGCCCGATGCCGGCGAACTCGGCAACGCGCAGGCCGGCGAGGGGGCCAGTGCGCTTCGTGTCAGGGGTCATGTCGGTCGTCTTCGTGTGGGCGTGGCGTGGGGCCCTCGCGCAGGGCCTGCGAAGGGTAACGGACAGCGCCGGTCCGGCGCGTTAGGATCGCCTGCTGAAACGCCCACGGGGCGGCGAGCAAAGATGAGCAAGGCTTTTACCCGCGAGTCCGATCACGAGGACGACGAAGACACCGCCGTGCCGGCGGCACCCGGTGGAAAGAACTACGTCACCCGCACCGGCTATGAACGCCTGCGCCGTGAACTCCTGAGCCTGATCGACGACGAGCGGCCCAAGGTGGTCGAGGCCGTGCACTGGGCCGCCCGGAACGGCGACCGCTCGGAGAACGGCGACTACCTCTACGGCAAGAAGCGCCTGCGCGAGATCGACCGGCGCATCCGCTTCCTCACCAAGCGCCTGGAAATCGCCGAGGTGGTCGATCCGTCGGCGCACCATGGCAGCGACCAGGTGTTCTTCGGCGCCACCGTCACCTACGCCGACGAATCGGGGCGCGAGACCACCATCACCATCATGGGCACCGACGAGGCCGAGAGCGCGCAGGGGCAGGTGAGCTGGGTGGCGCCCGTCTCGCGGGCCTTGCTCAAGGCGCGCGTGGGCGACGTGGTGAAGCTGGCCGTGCCCGGCGGCGTGCAGGAACTGGAAGTGCTTGAGGTGAGCTACCCGGCGCCCGCTGCCTGATCAGGCCTTGGCGGCGGCCTTGTAGCGCTGGGCCTTGATGACCGAGGGCGTGCGCTTGAGGCTGCGCAGCACGTCGGCGAGGTGCTGGCGGTCTCGCACCGACACCGAGAAGCGGATGTCCGTGGCGGTCTGGGCCGGCTCGTCGCCCATGTCCACGTGGGTGATGTCGGCTTCGGCCGCCGCGATGCTGGAAGCCACGCGCGCCAGCACGCCCTTGCCATTGGCCACCGTGACGATGACCGTGGTGTCGAAGGAGCGCACCGGCTCGTCGGCCCATTCGACTTCGAGGAAGCGCTCGGCGTCGCGGTCGCGCAGGCGGCGCGCCGTCGGGCAATCCTCGGCGTGCACCACCAGGCCTTCCCCACGGCCCAGATAGCCCACGATGCGGTCGCCCGGAATGGGTTTGCAACAGGGGGCGTACTGCACCGACAGGCCCTCGCTGCCATCGAGCGTGACCACGCCTTGAAGCGTGCCGTCGTCCTGGCCTGCCGCGTAGCGCTCGGTACTGATCAGCACCGCGTCGGGCTTGAGGCCGGTTTCCGCCAGCAGCACCGCCAGCTTCTTGCCCACCATGCTGGCGATGCGCCGGCCCATGCCGATGTCGGACAGCAGCTCGCCGCGGCTCTTGTTGCCGGTGAAGCGCAGCAGCTTGTCCCACACCGCGGCGTGGTCGCCGTCTTCGCCCGGGAGTTGTGCGATGCCTTCGGAGCGCAAGGCCTGGCTGAGCATGCGCTCGCCCAGTTCCAGGGACTTCTCCTGCGCCACGGTCTTGAGGTGGTGACGGATCTTGGAGCGCGCGCGACCCGTCTTCACGAAGGACAGCCAGGTCGGGTTGGGCTCGGCCTTCTCGTCGGTGATCACCTCCACCACGTCGCCGTTGGCGAGTTCGGAGCGCAGCGGACGCTGTTCGCCATTGATGCGCGCGGCCACCGTGCGCTGACCGATGTCGCTGTGGATCGCGTACGCGAAGTCGACCACCGTGGCGCCGCGCGGCAGCGCGAGGATCTTGCTCTTGGGGGTGAAAACGTAGACCGCGTCGGGGAAGAGGTCGATCTTGATGTGGTCCCAGAACTCGCTGGCGTCGTGCGTTTCCTGCTGGATGTCCAGCAGCGACTGCAGCCACTGCGTGCCCAGCCGCTGCGACATGTCGCTGCCGGGCTCGTTGGCCTTGTAGAGCCAGTGGGCGGCCACGCCCGACTCGGCGACCACGTCCATGGCGTGCGTGCGCACCTGGAACTCGATGTTGGTGCCGAAGGGGCCGACCAGCGTGGTGTGCAGCGACTGGTAGCCGTTGACCTTGGGAATGGCGACGTAGTCGCGGAACTTGCCCGGCAGGGGCTTGTAGAGCTGGTGCAGCACGCCCAGTGCCGTATAGCAGTCGGTGAGGTCCGGCACCACGAGGCGAAAGCCGTAGATGTCGGTGACCTGGGCGAATGAGAGGTGCTTGCTGTCCATCTTGCGGTAGATGGAGTACAGCGTTTTCTCGCGGCCCATCATGCGCACAGGCAGGCCTTGGTGGCCGAACGCGGCCTCGACCTCCTGTTGCACGCGCGCGATCAGGTCGCGCCGCCGGTTGCGGGCCTTGTTCAGTGCCTTGGACAGCACCTCGTATCGCCACGGGTACAGGAAGCGGAAGGCCAGGTCCTGCAGCTCACGGTAGGTGAAATTCAGGCCCAGGCGATGGGCGATGGGGGCGTAGATCTCCAGTGTTTCCGAACTGATGCGCTGCCACTTGTTGCGCGGCATGTCGCCCATGGTCCGCATGTTGTGCGTTCGGTCGGCCAGCTTGATCAGGATGACCCGCACGTCCTTGGCCATGGCCAGCAGCATCTTGCGGAAGGACTCGGCCTGGTTCTGCTCGCGGGAGGTGAACTCCAGGCGCTCGAGCTTGGTCAGTCCGTCGACCAGTTCGGCGACCGGCGAGCCGAAGCGCTCCACCAGTTCCTGCTTGGTCACGCCGCAGTCTTCAATGGCGTCGTGCATCAGCGCCGCCATCAGGGCCTGGGCGTCGAGCTTCCATTCCGCGCACTGCGCGGCCACGGCGATGGGGTGGGTGATGTACGGGTCGCCGTTCTTGCGCAACTGGCCCAGGTGGGCCTCGTCGGCGAACCGGTAGGCCTGGCGGATGTGCTCGATGTCCGTCGGGCCGAGGTAGTCGAGCTTGCCCAGCAGCGCGGCAAAGCTGGCCGCGGCTGCGCTGGCGGCCGCAGTGGCCGCGTCGGGCGGGCTGGCCGCCAGGGTGCCGTCGACGGTGGGCGTCATCCTGTAACTGTAGCGCCTGATGGCGTGCACCGCTTTGGGTCACGGCACTAGGCCTTGGTCTCAGGCAGGAATCGGGACCCGCAGAAACAAAAAGACACCGTCAGGCGGTGTCTTTTGTGGGGAGGGTGCGACGAACCGGCTCAGGTCGGGACCTTCTTGAGCATCTCGAGGCCGACCTTGCCTTCGGCGATTTCGCGCAGGGCGGTCACGCCCGGCTTGTTCTTGCTCTCGATCTTGGGCGCATGGCCCTGGCTGAGCATGCGCGCGCGGTAGGTGGCGGCCAGCACGAGCTGGAAGCGGTTGGGGATCTGTTCCAGGCAATCTTCGACGGTGATGCGTGCCATGGCGGGCTCCGGGCTGTGTCAGGGGATGTCGAGCGCTTCGAAGGTGTCGCTTCTGGCGCTGCGTTGCGCCGCGTACTTCAGGCGCTGGGCGTGAACGATGGCCTTGAGGTCAAACAAGGCCCGCTCGAATAACTCATTGATTATAACGAAGTCGAAATCCCGGGCATGGGCCATCTCCATGGCGGCATTGCGCAGGCGCAGGTCAATCACCTCGGAGGTGTCTTCCGCGCGGCGTTCCAGGCGGGAGCGCAGTTCTTCCCAACTGGGGGGCAGGATGAAGATCAGCACCGCGTTGGGGAAGATGCGCTTGACCTGGATCGCGCCCTGGTAGTCGATCTCCAGCACCACATCGGCGCCTTGCTTCATGCGCTGCTCGATCGCCGCTTTCGAGGTGCCGTAGCGGTTGCCATGCACCTGCGCCCATTCCAGGAAGGCGTCCTGGGCGATCATCTGGTCGAAGGTTTCCTGGCTCACGAAGTAGTACTCGCGGCCATGGACTTCCTGCCCGCGCGGCGGACGGGTGGTGTGCGACACCGAGGGCTGCACGCGGGCGTCGAGCTCCATCAGCGCCTTCACCAGGCTGGATTTGCCGGCCCCACTGGGCGCGGCCACGACGAACAGGTTGCCGGGGTACTGCATCAGGGTCTCATTCCAGGTTCTGCACCTGCTCACGCATCTGCTCGATGAGCACTTTCATGTCCACCGACACGCGGGTGAGCTCCAGGCTCGACGACTTGGAGCCCAGGGTGTTGGCTTCGCGGTGCAGCTCCTGGATCAGGAAGTCCAGGCGCTTGCCCACCTCGCCGCCGCGCTGCAGCAGGCGCTCGATCTCGTCGAGGTGGGAGCGCAGCCGCGTGAGCTCTTCCGCCACGTCGATGCGTATGGCGAAGGCCGTGGCTTCTGCCAGCGCGCGGTCGCGCGCGGCCTCGCTGCCGGCCACGGTGCCCGAGGCGTCGGCGCCCAGCGCTTCCTGCCAGCGGTCGAGAAAGCGCTGGCGTTGCTGCGCCACGAGCTCAGGGATCAGGGGCTGCGCCGTGTCGGTCAGGGCGCGCAACTGGCCGACGCGATCAAGCAGCATGCTGGCCAGCCGTGCGCCTTCCCGCGCGCGTGCCTCCAGCAGTTGCTCCAGTGCGGCGTCGAGCAGTTCGGTAAGACGCTCGTGCAGGTCGGCCGGCGGGGCGCTGCGCCGCTCGACCAGACCCAGCACCTCGGCCACCGACAGCGGCTGGGCCTGGGGCAGCCAGGTGCGGACGGCGTCCTGAGCGGCCAGCAGGCGCTGCAATTCGGCGCTGCCCGGGGCACGCGGCACCTGGTCCGACGAGGCCTCGATCCAGGCGCGCAACTCGACCTTGCCGCGCTTGAGCTTCTGTGTGAAGCGCTCGCGCAAGGCCGGTTCGCTCGCGCGCAGGTCGTCGGGCAGCTTGAAGCCGAGGTCGAGGAAGCGGCTGTTGACCGAGCGGATTTCGACCCCGACGGAAGGGCCGGAATCCCCTGCGGCCGGCTCCGCGCCAGCGTTTCGCTGGGCCGAGGCGTAGCCGGTCATGCTGTAAACTGCCATCGCTCTGGGCCGGTGGTATTGGAGGTCCAAAACGGGGCGTTTCGGAAACCGGTCGAATTATGTCAAAGGTCAAACCCGCTCCTCTGCCACCCGACACGGTCATCGGTGGCTACCGCATCGTTCGAAAGCTGGCCGCCGGCGGTTTTGGCGTGGTGTACCTCGCGGTCGACACCGAAGGCCAGCAGGTCGCCGTCAAGGAATACCTCCCTTCGTCCCTGGCCACGCGCGGTCCCGGTGAATTGCTGCCACAGGTGCAGCCCGAAAAGCTCTCGCTCTATCGCCTCGGCCTCAAGAGCTTCTTCGAGGAAGGCCGCGCGCTTGCGCAGATCTCCCACCAGTCAGTGGTGAGCGTGCTCAACTTCTTCCGCGAGAACGAAACCGTCTACATGGTCATGAACTACCTCGAGGGCTCGTCCCTGCAGGAGTTCATCATCACCGCGCGCGAGCTCAAGAAGCAGAAGGTGTTCCGCGAATCCACCATCCGCTCGCTCTATGACGAGGTGCTGCGTGGCCTGCGCATCGTTCACCAGCACAAGATGCTGCACCTGGACATCAAGCCCGCGAACATCTTCGTCACCGACGACAACCGCGCCGTGCTGATCGACTTCGGTGCCGCGCGCGAGGTGCTGAGCAAAGAGGGCAACTTCATCCGCCCCATGTACACGCCCGGCTTCGCCGCGCCCGAGATGTACCGCCGCGACTCGTCCATGGGCCCCTGGACGGACATCTACGCCATCGGCGCCTGCATTTACGCCAGCATGCAGGGCTACCCGCCCAACGACGCGCCCCAGCGCCTCGAGAAAGACCGCCTGTCGCTCGCACTGTCGCGCTTGCGCGGGGTGTACTCCGACAACCTCATCGAAGTGGTCGAGTGGTGCATGTCGCTCGACCCGCTCTCTCGCCCGCAATCGGTCTTCGCGCTGCAGAAGGAACTCAGCCGCGAAACCGAGCGCAGCTACACCAAGCTCACCGTGGCCGAGAAGATGCGCCTGCAGTTCGACAACATCGTCTCCGACAAACAGAAGTCATTGCTGCGCAAGTCCACTGATGTGGGCACCAAATTCCGATGAAATTCTCGGTCTACCAGATCAGCCGGCAAGGCGGTCGCGAGCGCAACGAGGACCGCATGGGCTACGCCTACACGCGCGAGTCCGGCCTGTTCGTGCTGGCCGACGGCATGGGTGGCCACCCCGAAGGCGCCATGGCCGCGCAGCTCGCGCTGCAGACGCTGTCGGCCTACTTCCAGAAGGCGGCCAATCCCACGGTGCGCGAGGTGCCCGAATTCCTCTCCAGCGCGCTCATGGCCGCGCACCACCAGATCATCCGCTACGCGGCGGAGAAGGGCATGCTCGACACGCCGCGCACCACGCTGGTGGCGGCCGTCATGGAGCGTGGCCACATCCACTGGGTGCACTGCGGAGATTCGCGCCTGTACGTGGTGCGCGACAACGAGCTGCTCACGCGCACGCGCGACCACTCCTACATGGAACAGCAGGCGCACCTGGGCCGCAACACCGAGCACATCAACCGCAACATCCTCTTCACCTGCCTGGGCTCGCCGGCCAAGCCGGTGTACGACCTGTCCGGCCCGGTGCAGCTCATGCAGGGCGACCGCGTGCTGTTGTGCTCGGATGGCCTGTGGGGCACGGTCGAAGACGATGAAATCGTGAACGAACTGTCCACGCGCCCGCTGGAGCAGGCCGTGCCCGATCTGGTGGAAACCGCGCTGCGCCGCGGCGGCCAGCGCTGCGACAACGTCACCGTGCTTGCCATGGAGTGGGAAACCGCCGACGAGTACCAGACCACGCGCGTTTCCACCGAAGACATCGAGGACGGCGTGTTCGCCTCCACCATCCAGTCGGGCGTGCCCGATCCCACCATCGAAGACCTGGACGACGCGGCCATCGAGAAGTCGATCGCCGAGATCAATGCGGCGATCGCCCGCACCGCGGCCGCGCGCAACGCCTGAGCTTCGTTTTCCCCTTGTGAGGTTTCTGCCATGACGGCCGTCCAACGACCAGGCCAGCGGGCCACCAATGCCCTGCGCCCCGTGCGCATCACCCGCGGCTACACCATGCACGCCGAAGGCTCGGTGCTCATCGAGTTCGGCCACACCAAGGTGCTGTGCACCGCGTCGGTGGAAGAGAAGGTGCCGCCGCACAAGCGTGGCAGCGGAGAAGGCTGGGTGACGGCCGAGTACGGCATGCTGCCGCGCGCCACGCACACCCGCAGCGACCGCGAGGCCGCGAAGGGCAAGCAGAGTGGTCGCACCCAGGAGATCCAGCGCCTGATCGGCCGTTCGTTGCGCGCGGTGTTCGACCTGAAGGCCCTGGGTGAGCGCACCATCTCGCTCGACTGCGACGTGCTGCAGGCCGACGGCGGCACGCGCACGGCCGCGATCACGGGCGCCTTCGTGGCCGCGCAGGACGCGGTGAACCGCCTGATGGCCGCGGGCAAACTCACGGCCTCGCCGATCAAGGAGCACGTGGCCGCCATCTCCGTCGGCATCCTGGACGGCACGCCCTTGCTCGACCTCGAGTACGTGGAAGACTCCACCTGCGACACCGACATGAACGTGGTGATGACCGGCGCCGGCCACTACGTGGAGGTGCAGGGCACGGCCGAGGGCGTGGCTTTCACGCGCGCCGAGATGGACCAGTTGCTGGTGCTGGCCGAGAAGGGCATCGCCGAACTCGTGGCCCTGCAGAAGGCCGCGCTCGGCGCATGAAGCTGGTCCTCGCGTCGAACAACGCGGGCAAGCTGGCCGAGTTGCAGGCCCTGTTCGCCCCGCTGGGCGTGCAGCTCGTTCGTCAGGCCGAACTGGGCATCCCGGAAGCGCCGGAGCCGCACCGCACCTTCATCGAGAACGCGCTGGCCAAGGCCCGCCACGCCGCGCGCGAAAGCGGCCTGCCGGCCGTGGCCGACGACGCCGGGCTGTGCGTGGAGGCCTTCGGCGGTCTGCCGGGTGTGGACACCGCCTACTACGCCACGCAGCACGGCTACTCCAAGGGCGACGACCACAACGTCACCGCGCTGCTCGAGCAGATGCGCGACGTGGTCGACCGCCGTGCCGCGCTGGTCAGCACCCTGGTCGCGCTTCGCCACGCCGACGACCCCGAACCGCTCGTGGCCACGGGCCGCGCCCCCGGTCTCATCACGCGCGAGCGCGTGGGCGACCAAGGCTTCGGCTTCGACCCCGTGATGTTCATTCCCGCGCTGGGCCGCACCTTCGCCCAGCTCGACCCCGAGGTGAAGAACCGGCACAGCCACCGCGGACAGGCCGCCCGCGCCATGCTGGAACTCATGCGCGAGCGCTGGTTCGCGCCTGCGCCGTGAGCGCAGCGTCTGAAGACCGTACCGTGAGCGAGACACCCGTCCACCGCGACCCGAGGCACTGGATGCGCCCGGGCACCTTGCAGCTCGGCGCGCTGCCGCCACTGTCGCTCTACATCCACTTGCCCTGGTGCCTGAAGAAGTGCCCTTACTGCGACTTCAACTCGCACGAGTGGAGCGCCACGTCGGCTCCGGGGGACCCGATGCCCGAGGCGCGCTACCTCGACGCCCTGCGCGCCGACCTCGAGGCCTCGCTGCCCCTGGTGTGGGGGCGGCCCGTGCACAGCGTGTTCATCGGCGGCGGCACGCCCAGCCTGTTCTCGCCCGAGGCCATCGACCGCCTGTTGGCCGACGTGCGCGCGCGCCTGCCGTTGGAGCCCGGCGCCGAGATCACGCTCGAGGCCAATCCCGGCACCTTCGAGAAGGACCGTTTCCGCGCGTTCCGCCAGGCCGGGGTCACGCGCCTGTCCATCGGCGTCCAGAGCTTTGACGACGCGCAGCTCAAGGCCCTGGGCCGCGTGCACGACGGCGCGCAGGCGCGCGCCGCGCTGGAAGAGGCGGCGCAGGTCTTCGACACCTTCAACCTCGACCTGATGTACGCGCTGCCGGGCCAGACGCTCGCGCAGTGCGAGGCCGACCTGCGCACCGCGCTGTCCTTCGCCCCGCCGCACCTGTCCGTCTACCACCTCACGCTCGAACCCAACACCTGGTTCGCCAAGTACCCGCCCCGGCTGCCCAGCGACGACGAGGCCTACGAGATGCTGGACCTCATCACCGCCCTCACCGCCGAGGCGGGACTCCAGCGCTACGAGGTCTCGGCCTATGCCCGGCCCGGCCACGTCTGCCGGCACAACCTGAACTACTGGCGCTTCGGCGACTACCTGGGCATCGGCGCCGGGGCACACGGCAAGCTCAGTTTCGCGCACCGCATCGCGCGCCCGGTGCGCGTGCGTGAGCCGCGTCTGTACATGGAGCGCGCCCTTGCCGGCGACGCCGTGGCGAGCATGGACGAGGTGCCGCGCGCCCAGTTGCCGTTCGAGTTCATGCTCAACGCCCTGCGCCTGCGCGAGGGCTTCGCCCTGGCCGATTTCATGGCCGGCACCGGCCTGCCGCTGTCCAGCATCGACGCGGCCTTGCGCGAGGCCGAGGCGAAAGGCCTGATCGAACGCGAAGGCGCTCAGGTGCGACCGACCGAGCGGGGCTTTGACTTCCTGAGCGATCTGCAGGCGCTTTTCCTGCCCGGGTGACGCGCGGGCGGTCTCACACCGCCATGATGAAGCCGACCCGTGTGCGGCCGGCGTCCGACTCGGCCACCGCGAAGCCGTCGTGCATGCGCGCGATGGCCGCCACGATGGACAAGCCCAGGCCGTGGTGCGGCTTCTCCAGTTCGCAGCGCGAGGCGTCGGCGCGGAAGAAGCGATCGAACAGGCGGGGCAGGTGGTCGGGTTCGATTGCCGGGCCGCAGTTCTCCACCCACAGGCGCACGCTGCCGTCGGCCTCCTGCTGGATGCGCACGCACAGGCGTGAGTCCTTGTCGGCGTAGCGGATGGCATTGCCCAGCAGATTGGACAGCGCGCGCTTGAAGAGCGGCTCGTCCACCGCCAGCTGGGCGTCGCCCTCGATGTCGATGCCCAGACCGGCCTCCTCCATCGGCGCCTCGTGGAATTCCACCACCTGTTGCACCAGATCGGCCAGGCTCACCGGCGCCCCGCGGCGCGCCTTCACGCCGCGGTCGGCTTGCGCCAGGAACAGCATGTCGTTGACGATGCCCGCCATGCGCTGCAACTCTTCCAGGTTGGACAGCAGCACTTCCTCCAGCTCGGGCGCGCTGCGCTCGCGGCTCAGCGCGACCTCGGTGTGGCCGATCAGGTTGGCCAAGGGCGTGCGCAGTTCATGCGCCACGTCGGCGTTGAAGCCCTCGAGTTGCACGTAGGTGCGCTCCACGCGTTGCATGAGGCCGTTGAATTGCTCGATCAGCGGCTGAAGCTCCTCGATGGGCTCGCTCAGCGCCAGGCGCTGGTCCAGTCGACGCACGTCGATCGCGCGGGTCTGGCTCGCCAGGTCCGCGAGCGGGCGCAGGCTGCAGCGCACGCGCCAGAAGGTGGCCCAGGCCACAAAGGCGCCGCCCGCCAGCGTGGCGGCCACCAGCAGCAGGGCCATGCGCTGGCCGTATTGGGCATCGCGCGAACAGTCCATCACCAGCCGGCCCTGCAGCGGCGCGCTGCCGTCGGCGCGCGGCACCGAGAAGCGCAGCTCGCTCGTCGGCGCGGTCCCGGGGTCGAAGGTGGGCAGCGCGTCGCGGTACATCTCGCTGCCGTCGGCGCGGTGGACCTGCACGAAATTGCCGGGCCGGCGTTCGCTCAGCCATTGCAGCTTCTGCACCATCGCGGCCTCGCCGCCATCGGCGTCGGCGTCTTTCAGCACCTCGATGAGCACGTTGGAGTAGCCGCGCAGTTCCTCCTGCTGGCGCGACTCGAACAGCATCCAGGTGGCGGCGTAGATGACGGCCAGCAGCACGCCCAGGCCGATGATGGTCTGCACCGCCAGCAGCAGCGACAGGCGCTTGCCGATGGAGTACGTGCAGGGCGTGGGCCCGCTGCGCGGGTCCGCGGAAGCCGCGTTGGCGCTCGCGCCGGCGGTCCCGTCGATCGTGGTCGTGTTCACGCGCGTTCCTCCAGCACATAGCCCATGCCGCGCACGTTGTGCAGCAACTTGGGGCGGAAGGGGTCGTCCATCTTGGCGCGCAGCCGGCGGATCGCCACCTCGACCACGTTGGTGTCGGAGTCGAAGTTCATGTCCCACACCTGCTCGGCCAGCGTGGTGCGCGAAAGGATCTGCCCCTTGCGGCGCGCCAGCAGGGCCAGCAGCGCGAATTCCTTGGCCGTGAGCTCCAGCCGTTGCCCCGCACGCGAGGCCTTGCGGCTCAGCAGGTCGATCTCGAGGTTGCTCACGCTCAGGCGGCTGTTGGTCGCCTCGGTCGAGGAGGCCGGGCCCCGGCGCAGCAGCGCGCCGATGCGCGCCAGCAGCTCGGAGAAGGCAAACGGCTTGACGAGGTAGTCGTCGGCACCGGACTGCAGGCCGCGCACGCGGTCCTCCACCAGGTCGCGCGCCGTGAGCATCAGCACCGGGGTGTTGTGCTTTTCGCGCAGCGCGGACAGCACGCCGAAGCCGTCCACCCCCGGCAACATGATGTCGAGCACCACGAGCTGGTAGTCGCCTTCGGTGGCGAGGTAGCGGCCTTCGATGCCGTCGCGCGCCACGTCGACCGTGTAGCCGGCCTCGGTCAGGCCGCGCTTGACGTAGTCGGCTTGCTTGGCTTCGTCTTCAATGACCAGGATGCGCATGGCGTGGGGTACTCGGAATGAATGGCGCGCCATCCGATTGCGCGCTATGAAATTGTCACGGAAAGTGAGCGCGCGGTGGGTTACGAATACGTAATTCAGGCGTTCGGGAAACGACAGGCCCGGTTTCTACAGTTCATCCCATGCCGACGCAGACCGGCTTTCCAAGTGTCTCCTCCCTCCATCGTTTTCAACCTGTCGTCTCCAAAGGAACTGTCATGAACGCCTCCCAACGCATCCTCCTGCCCATCGCCTTCGCCCTGACCGCGGGTGCCGCCTTCGCCGAAGGCCCCATCGAAGGCAACGAAGTCTTCAACTTCCAGTCCAACCTGAGCCGCGCCGAAGTGCAAGCCCAGGCCGCCGCCGCCTACCGGGCCGACCAGATCGCCCGCGGCGAAGCCAACCCCGCGCAAGCGCAAGCCACCGTGGTCGCCAGCGGCCTCACCCGCGCCCAGGTGCTGGCCGAAGCCGCCGAAGCCCGCCGCCTGGGTCTGACGGTCCGCGGTGAACTCCAGCCCGTGGCCACGCCCGAGCAGGCCGAGCTGATCCGCCTGGCCGGCCTGCGCGCCGTGCAGGGCAATGCCGTGGTGCAAGGCCAGGGCAGCGTCCAGGTCAACTGATCGTCTCACCGTTTGTCTCCTCCAAGGATTTGAGGCAGCCCGCACGGGCTGCCTCTTTTTTTTGCCTTCGACCAGCGGGCCTGCGGCCCATAATGCGCGCGTTCCTCCCCACGGGATCCATCAGGAGACGCGATGTCGCAGAGCCCCGTTCAGCGTCGCATCAATGCCATCTTCTCGCGGCAGGCCGGTGGCCAGCAGCGGCCGGCGTTCTTCGACATCGACCAGACCTACCCGGCCCTGCGCGTGCTGGACCGGCACCAGGACGCCATCCGCGCCGAACTCGAAGGGCTGCTGCAGGAGCGTGAACGCATCCCGCGCTACCACGAGGTCTCCAAGGCCGAAACCTACATCTCCGGCACGGTCAACCCCGACAAGAGCTGGCGTGTGTTCATGCTCGCCACCGTCGACGGCGAGGTGCCCGCCAACGCCGGCAGGTGCCCCCAGACCATGGCGGCGCTGCGGCAGGTGCCCCACCTGCTCGGCGCCTTCTTTTCGATCCTGGACCCGGGCAAGTCCATCCCCGCGCACGACGGGCCTTACACCGGCTACCTGCGCTACCACCTGGCCTTGAAGGTGCCCGCCGAGAACCCGCCCACGCTGCGCGTGAAGGACCAGTTCCACACCTGGACCAACGGCCACAGCATCCTCTTCGACGACAGCTGGAGCCACGAGGTCATCAACGACGCCAGCGACATCCGCGTCGTGCTCATCGTGGACGTGCTGCGGCCCATGCCGCTGCACTATGGGCTGCTCAACCTCTTGCTCACCCGCGTGCTGGGCCGCTACTCCGAAGAGGTGAAAGCGATCCGGGCCAACCTGAAGAAGTACGCCTAGGGTGGCCGGTTTGCTGCGCCGGCCCTTTCGCCTGCTGGCCGCCGCCCTGTGGGGCGCTGCGGCGCTGGGTGCGCAGGCCGAGCCCGGCTTCGCGCCCGATGGCCCGCAAGCCGCCGCGTACGGGCAGGCCCAGGGCTACCCGGTGCCCCCGCCCGGCACCCGGCGCGAGGACCTGAAGCAGGAACACTACGTGGGCCTGCACAGCCACTACGACCGGTTCCGCCCCCTGCGCGAGGTGCCCACCTCGGCCAAGCCGTCGCCCTTGTCGCGGGTGGCGGGGGCCTTTGAACTGACGTATCAGCACGAAGGCCGCACACACACGCTGGACGACTACCTGCGCCGCCACCCCGTCACGGGCCTGCTCATTGCGCGCGACAGCGACATCCTGTTCGAGCGTTACCAGTACGGCCGCAAGGACAGCGACCGGTTCCTCTCGCATTCGCTGGCCAAGACGATCACCGGCTTGCTGGCGGGCGCGGCGCTGGAAGACCGCGCCATCCGCTCGCTCAACGACCCCGTCTCCGCCTACGTGCCCGAACTGGCGGGCACGGCCTATGGGGCCACGCCCATTCACGCCTTGCTGCCCATGGCCTCCGGCATCGGCTTTCGGGAGACCTACCAGCCGGACGACGACGTGCGCCGCCTCATCGACGGCCTGATCGGCCCAGCGGCCATGGGTGCGGTGGCGGCGGTGCGCCAGTTCGACACTCGCGTGGCCGAACCGGGCCGCGTGTTCCATTACTCCAGCGCCGATTCGCAGGTGCTGGGCATGGTGGTCAGCCGCGCGGTGGGCATGTCCCTGCCCGACTACTTCAGCCGCCGCCTCTGGGCCCCGCTGGGGGCCGAAGCCAATGCCGCGTGGGACGCCGACGCCGCAGGCGATGCGCTCGGCTTCTGCTGCGTGGTGGCCCGCCTGCGCGACTGGGCCCGCCTGGGCCTCATGCTCGCCCACGACGGGCGCTGGAATGGCCAGCAGGTGGTCTCGCGCCCCTGGGTCTACGAAAGCACCACGCCGGCGCGCGGCCTGAGCCCCAACTACGGCTACCAGATCTGGCTGTCCGGCGAGACGCCGCGCTACTACGCCATGCGCGGCATCCTGGGCCAGGCCGTTCTGATCGATCCGATCACGCGCTTCGTGCTGGTGCAGACAGCGGTGAACCTCAACCCCAACGACCCGGGCGCCTCGGCCGAACTCACGTCGCTCTGGCACGCGCTGCTCGCGCAGCACGGGCCACCCGGGCGCTTCGGGCGGGCCCGGTGAGGCACGGGCTTACTGCAGCTCGGGGACCTGCCTGACCAGTTCCTCGCGCGTCAGGCGCGGGAACATCTCGGCGTACATGTAGCTGTAGCCCTCGTTCTGCCACTTGGCCAGGTCGATCACGGCGGCGGGCACCACGGTGACCACGTCGTAGAACTCGTCGGGCTTGTAGCCGCGCGAGCGCGCCGCGTTGGCGCAGACGCGGATCGTCACGCCCGCGTCGGCCAGGGCCTTGAGCTCCTCGTACATGTCGGGATAGGCCGCGCGGTTCAGACGGGAGAACGCGTGCAGTTCGTTGCCGTGCGCCACGATGACGATGTGCGACTTCGGGTCGCCGTATTCCTTGATGGCGCGCAGGTGGTTCTTGACGTAGCCGAAAGCGGCCTTGCCTTCCAGGGGCCTGGAAAAGTTGAAGTCGTACAGCGCCTTCTGGGGCAGGTAACGGGTGCCGTCGAACCTGGAAGGGTCGTTGGGGCCGGCGAGGGCGGCGCCGCCGAGCATCAGGGCGATGGCGAACGTGGCGAGGCGGTGAAGGCGCATGAGCAGACTCCGTTGGACAGAAGGGGTGTCGGTGGTCAGTTGTTGACGGCTCAACTGTAACGGTGCTTACGCGGCCGCGAGCAGGGCGCGCGACAGCCGACGGCCGAGGAAGCCCGTGGGCCGGTCAACAGCAGTACCACGGGGAGCTTCCCGGTGGTGGCGGGCGATACCAAACACGGACAGGACGGGGCGGCATGGCGATTGCCACGGAGCAAGCCCCATTCCCGTTCACCACCGGAGTCGTTCATGATCCCCTGGTATCCAGCCTTGCCGGCCGCCGTTGTGAGCGGCCCGCTCGCCAGCGCCTGTTCGATCCTCATGCTCGCCGCGCGCGCGCTGTGCGACGCCGCGGCCGTCACCGTGCTCGCCGCCTGCGTCGATCTGCAATGGGTGCCGCCTCGACTGACGCCCGGATTCGAGCGCCGCCTGCGACGCGGCAGCCTCACCGGCGTCTACCTGGCTTCCGGTGCCGGGCTGGCCCTGGCCGGCCTGCTGTCCGCGCGCGACCCGCGCGCCTGAGCTGGCAAACATTGCCGCAATGGCGCCGCCCGCCCCCGTGCCATCTCCCGCGCGCGCGCACAGCCCCGCCGACGCCTCGGCCCGTGCGCCGTCGGCCCTTGGCGCCGTGCTGCAGGCGCCGGGCGTCTGCTTCACGGTGTGGGCACCGAACGCGCGCCAGGTCCAGCTCATCGGGTCCTTCAACGGCTGGCGGCCCCGGGCCATGCACCGCCTCGGCGATGGCAGCGGGCGGTGGACCCTGCACGAGCCGCAGGCCGCGCACGGCGACCTCTACAAGTACCGCATCGAAGGCGCCGATGGCCGCTGGACCGACAAAGCCGACCCCCACGCCCACCGCGCCGAGCCGCCGCCGGGCAACGCCTCGCAGGTCTGGCGGCTCGACCACCACTGGCACGACGGCGAGTGGATGGCCACGCGAGGCGAGCGCCAGTCGGCGGGCCGAGCGATGTCGGTCTATGAGGTCCACCTGGGCTCCTGGCAGCGGCACGAGGACGGCCGCTACCTGAACTACCGCGAGCTCGGCGTGCGCCTGGCCGCGCACTGTCTGCAGCTCGGCTTCACGCATGTCGAACTCATGCCCGTCGCCGAGCACCCGTTCTACGGGTCCTGGGGCTACCAGACGAGCGGGTACTACGCGCCCACCTCACGCTACGGCACGCCGCAGGACCTCATGGCCATGGTGGACACCCTGCACCAGGCCGGCATCGGCGTGATCGTCGACTGGGTCGGCTCGCACTTTCCCGCCGACAGCCACGCGCTGGCGCGCTTCGACGGCACGGCGCTGTACGAGCACGCCGACCCGCGCCAGGGCTTCCACCCGCAGTGGAACAGCCTCATCTTCAACTACGGGCGCTACGAGGTGCGCGACTTCCTCATCGGCAATGTGCTGTTCTGGCTCGACAAGTACCACATCGACGCCGTGCGCGTGGACGCCGTTTCCTCCATGCTGTACCTGGACTTCGCGCGGGAGCCCGGGCAGTGGATCCCCAACCGCGAGGGCGGCAACCAGAACCACGAGGCCATCCGCTTCCTGCAGGACCTCAACACGGCCGTGTACGCCGCCTTTCCCGACGTGCACGTCATCGCCGAGGAATCGACGGCCTGGTGGGGGGTTTCGCGCCCGGTGCACGCCGGCGGTCTGGGCTTCGGCATGAAATGGAACATGGGCTGGATGAACGACACGCTGCGCCATTTCCAGCGCGAGCATGTGCACCGGCGCTGGCACGGCGGCGACATCCGCTTCTCCTCCTTCTACGCCTTCGACGAGAACTTCGTGCTGGCGCTGTCGCACGACGAGGTGGTGTATGGAAAAGGCAGCCTGCTGCAGCGGCAGCCGGGCGACGAATGGCAGCGCTTCGCCGGCCTGCGCACCCTGTATGGCTACATGTGGGCACACCCCGGCAAGAAGCTGCTCTTCATGGGCGGCGAGTTCGCGCAGCCGCACGAGTGGCACCACGAGCAGACCCTCGACTGGCATCGCCTGGCCCGCCCGCTGCACGCCGGCGTGGCGCGCTGGGTGGCCGACCTCAACCGCGTCTACCGCGCGCTGCCCGCCCTGCACGCCAGCGACTTCGACGGCCGCTTCGACTGGGCGCCGCTGGCGCACGAGGAGCCCGACGTGCTTGCCTTCTTCCGCCGCGCCGGCGACCAGTTCGTGCTTGCCGTGTGCAACCTGACGCCGCAGCCGCGCCACCACCTGCGGCTGGGCATGCCGATTGCCGGATGGTGGCACGAGGTACTGAACAGCGACGCCAGCGTTTACGGGGGCAGCGGGATGGGCAATCTCGGCGGGGTGCGGGCGCAGGGGAAGGCCCTGGGACACCTGCCGGCCTGCGCCGCGATCACCGTTCCACCACTGGCCTGTGTGTTCTTCTCGAACGGCCCGATCTAAACCCCATTCGCGCACCGCGCGGGAGCTCTCCATGTCACGCAGCAACAACGTCCTGGCTTTCGTCATGGCGGGGGGAGAGGGATCGCGCCTTCACCCGCTCACCGCCGAACGGTGCAAGCCCGCCGTCCCCTTCAACGGCAAGCACCGCATCGTCGATTTCGTTCTCTCCAACCTCATCAACTCCGAGATCTACTCGGTGTACCTGCTGGTTCAGTACAAGTCGCAGTCCCTCATCGAACACATCCGCCAGTCGTGGGCGATGGCGCGCTTCATCCCCAACCACTTCATCACCGTGGTGCCGCCCCAGATGCGCAACGGCCCCGAGTGGTTCCAGGGCACGGCCGACTCGGTCTACCAGAACATCCACCTCATCGAGACCTTCCGTCCCGACATCGTGGCCGTGTTCGGCGCCGACCACATCTACCGCATGGACGTGCGCCAGATGATCGACTTCCACACCGAGCGGCGCGCTCAGGTGAGCGTGGCCACCCTGCCGGTGCCGCTGTCGCAGTGCAACCAGTTCGGCATCGTCGAGACCGGTGCCGACCAGCGCATCACGGGCTTCGTCGAGAAGCCCGCGCAGACGCGGCCCATGCCCGGCAGCGAAACGCACGCCCTGGCCTCCATGGGCAACTACCTGTTCGACGCCGACGTCCTGCTCGAGGCCCTGCGGCGCGCGCACGACACCGGCCAGAGCGATTTCGGCAAGCACATCCTGCCGGCCATGCTCGAGAGCCACCGCCTGTTCGCCTATGACTTCGGCACCAACACCATCCCGGGCATCGAGGCGTACGAGGAGCGCGGCTACTGGCGCGACGTCGGCACCATCGACGCCTACTTCGAGGCGCATTTCGACACGCTGGGCGCGGCGCCGAAGTTCCGCATGACCAACCGCCAATGGCCCATCTACGCGAGCCCCGACCAGGCCGAGTCCGCGCAGATCGAGAACGGCGTCATCCGCCGCTCCATCGTCGGATCGGGCAGCATCGTGGACGGCGCGCAGCTCGACCACGCGATGCTGCGCCGCTCGGTGCTGGTGGAGCGCGACGCGCGCATGGAGCACTGCATCGTGATGGAGCGTTCGCGGGTGGGGCAGGGTGCCCACATCCGCCGCGCCATCATCGACCAGGACAACGACATCCCGCCCGGCGAGCGCATCGGCGTGGACCTGGCCGCCGACCGCCTGCGCTTTCCCGTCACCGACAGCGGCATTGTCGTGGTGCCCGCGCGCTTCTTCCCCCCGCGCGGCACCCACGCCGCAGGCGCCGACCCGACCGCCACCGCGGTCGAGCGCCTCACGGGCGAGCGGCAGGAAGCGATGGCATGAGCGCCGCCGGGCCGCTCCCAAGGCGCTCAGCCCCGCAGTGCGCAGCACGGAGGGTAGTCCAGTGAGCGCCGCAACGGGTTTTGTGGAGGTCTTGCCGTGAACCTGGGGGTTCCCGCCCCGTTTCCCCTCGACAAGCCCCGCCGCCCCCGCGCCACCCATCACCGCGTGGCCGAGGGCGAGCCCTCGCCCCTGGGCGCCACGCCGGACCGCCACGGCGTCAACTTCGCTGTGCACGCGGCGCAGGCCGATCGGGTCGAGGTCTGCCTGTTCGCCGCCGACGGCCGCACCGAGGTCGAGCGCATTGCCTTGCCCGGCTGCACGCACGGCGTGTGGCACGGCTACGTGCACGGTTTGCGGGCCGGCCAGCTCTACGGTTTGCGGGTGCACGGTCCCTACGAGCCGGCGGCCGGCTCGCGCTTCAACCCCGCCTGCCTGCTGCTCGACCCCTGCGCGCGCGCCATCGACCGCGCCCTCGTGTCGGCACCCGCGATCTTCGCGTACCCACTCGGCGATGAGCAGCAGGACCTGGCGCTCAAGGCCGACGACAACGGCGTGGTGGCACCCAAGTGCCGCGTCGTGCGGGGCGCCTTCGACTGGGGCGACGATGAGCCGCCGCGCGTGCCCCCGCACGAGATGGTGTTCTACGAAGTGCACGTGAAGGGCTTCACCCGCACCATGCCCGGCGTGCCACCCGAGCTGCGCGGCACCTACGCCGGCCTCGCCAGCCCGCCGGCCCTCGAGCACCTGCGCGGGCTGGGCGTCACCAGCGTCGAGCTGCTGCCGGTGCAGGCCTTCATCGACGATGGGCACCTGCAGGCCGCCGGCCTCACCAACTACTGGGGCTACAACACGGTGGCCTTCTTCGCGCCCGAGCCGCGCTATGGCGGGCCGGACCCGGTGAGCGAATTCAAGGCCATGGTGAAGGCCCTGCACGCGGCCGGCCTCGAGGTGATCCTGGACGTGGTCTACAACCACACGGGCGAAGGCAACCACCTCGGTCCCACGCTCTCGCTCAAGGGCATCGACAACGCGGCCTACTACCGCCTGGCCGAGGATCCGCGCTACTACACGGACCACACCGGCACCGGCAACACGGTGGACACCAGCAGCCCGCCCGCGCTGCGCCTGGTGCTCGACAGCTTGCGCCACTGGGTGACGGAGATGCACGTCGACGGTTTCCGTTTCGACCTGGCCAGCGCGCTGGGCCGCGACGCCCAGGGCCGCTTCGATCACCGCTCACCCTTCTTCGCCGCCCTCGCTCAGGACCCGGTGCTCTCGCGCGTGAAGCTGATCGCCGAGCCCTGGGACCTGGGCCCCGAGGGCTACCGTGTGGGCGACTTTCCGCCTGGCTGGATGGAGTGGAACGGTCGCTACCGCGACGCGGTGCGCGACTACTGGCGCAACACCGACGGCAGCCTGCCCGAATTCGCCGCCGCCCTGTGCGGCGGCGCCGACATGCACCGGCTGCGCAGGCGCCCGCCCTGGACCAGCGTGAACTTCGTCACCGTGCACGACGGCTTCACGCTGCACGACCTGGTCAGCTACGACGGCAAGCACAACGAGGCCAACGGCGAGGGCAATGCCGACGGAGAAGCCCACAACCGCAGCTGGAACTGCGGCGCCGAAGGGCCCAGCGACGAGCCCCAGGTGCTGGCCTTGCGCGAGCGACAGTGCCGCAACTTCCTCGCCACGCTGTTCGTTTCGCACGGCGTGCCGCTGCTGCTGGGCGGCGACGAGATCGGCCGAACGCAGGGCGGCAACAACAACGCCTACTGCCAGGACAACGAGATCAGCTGGTTCGACTGGGCGCGGGCGAGCGAACACGAAGCGCTGCACGGTTTCGTGCGCGCGCTCATCGCCCTGCGCTCGGAACTGCCCGTGCTGCGGCCGCGCGACTGGCCATCCGGGGGCGACGAGGAAGACGGCCCCGGTCTGGGCATCGACTGGCACAGCGTCTGGGGCCAGCCCATGACCCCGGACGAATGGGACAACCCGCAGGTGCGCTGCGTCGCCGCGGTGTTCGAGGCGCCCGCCGGCGAAGAGTCGGTGTTGCTGCTGTTCAACGCCACCAGCGAGGAAGCCATGTTCACGCTGCCCAAGGAAGACCCGGAACGCGAGTGGCGGGTGCGCGTCGACACGCGCACGGCCGAGGTGCCGCCGCCTGGCGAGGGGTCGGTGGCCTCTGGCGCCCACTGGACGCTGGAGGCCTTCTCCATGGCCGTGCTCACGGCCTGCGCGAAAGGCCCGGCATGAAGCATGTCCACACGATGCCCTTCGGTGCCTTGCCCCGGGCGCGCGGCGGCGTCGACTTCCGGCTGTGGGCGCCAGCGGCGTCCGCGCCCTCGCTGATCTGGTGGGACGCCGACGGTGCCACGCACCGGCAGCGAGCCCGCGCCGACGGCAGTGGCGAGGGCTTCTGGCACTGCCGGGTGGCGCGCGCCGGCCCCGGAACCGCCTATCAGTGGGAGATGGATGGCGGACTGTGCGTGCCCGACCCGGCCTCGCGCTGGAACCCGCAGGGGCCCTTGGGCCCCAGCGTGGTCGCCGACCCCTCGGCCTTCGACTGGGACGAAGGCTGGACCGGCCGGCCCTGGCACGAGGCGGTGCTCTATGAACTGCACGTGGGCAGCTTCACGCCCGAAGGAACCTTCGAGGCGGCGGCCGCCCAGTTCGAGCGCCTGGCCGCGCTCGGCGTCACCGCCGTGGAGCTGATGCCCGTGGCCGCTTTCGGCGGGCGCTTCGGCTGGGGCTACGACGGCGTGCTGCCCTACGCGCCACACGCGGCCTACGGCACGCCCGATCAGCTCAAGGCGCTGGTGCAGGCCGCGCACCGCCACGGCCTCATGGTGCTGCTCGACGTGGTCTACAACCACTTCGGCCCGCAGGGCAACTTTCTCGGCCAGTACGCGCCGGCCTTCTTTTCGTCCACGCACCAGAGCCCCTGGGGAGCGGCCCTGAACTTCGACGGTCCCGACAGCGCGAACGTGCGGCGCTTCTTCATTCACAACGCGCTCTACTGGCTGCAGGAGTTCCGCTTCGACGGCCTGCGCCTGGACGCGGTGCACGCCATCGCCGACGCCTCCTCTCCCGACATCCTGCAGGACCTCTCGGCCCAGGTGCGCGAGGCCACGGCGGGGCGCCACGTGCACCTGGTGCTGGAGAACGAAAAGAACGAGCGGCACCGCATCGCCGACGCGCCGCGCCCGGGCCGCTTCGACGCCCAGTGGAACGACGACTTCCACCACGCGCTGCACGTGCTGCTGACCGGGGAGACGCACGGCTACTACGGCGACTACGCGGCCCAGCCGCTGGACCTGCTCTCGCGCGCGCTCACGCACGGATTCGTCTTCAAGGAGTCGGCGCGGCGCGAGGGCGGGCGCCGCGTGGCCTGCCTGCCGGCCCCACCGCAACCCCTGCCAGCCATGGTCAACGCCATGCACAACCACGACCAGATCGGCAATCGCGCCTTCGGCGAGCGGCTGGACCACCTGGTGGCGCCGCCGGCCCTGGAGCTGGCCCTGCTGCTGAGCGTGCTGACGCCGGCCACGCCGCTGCTGTTCCAGGGCGATGAACTCGCGACGCCGCGGCCCTTCCTCTACTTCGCCGACTGGGACGGCGAGCTGCGCGAGGCCGTGCGCGCCGGCCGGCGGCGCGAGTTCGGCCACGCCGAGTCGCCTGGCCACCCATTGCCCGACCCCTGCGCGGTCGACAGCTTCGAGCGCAGCCGCCTGGCCTGGGACGCGGCCGCACGCCGGGCCGGCGCCGCGCGCGAGCGGCTGCTGCAGTCGGCACTGGCGGCGCGGCGGCGCTGGATCGTGCCGCGCCAGCCGCAACTCGCGTCGGGCCTGCACAGCGCGCGACGCGTGGGCGCCAGCGGCCTGCGCCTGCGCTGGCGCTACACCGATGGTGCCGAGCTGGTTCTCGACATCAACCTCGGCGCGGCGCCGGTCGAGGACCCGGTGCCCGCGCCGGACGGCGCCTGGCAGCCGGTGTTCGATCACGCCTGGCCCGACCCCGCCCACGCAGGCGACGCCTGGCCCGCGTGGGCGGCGCGCTGGCGCCTCAGGGAGCCCGCACGGAAGGTGGTCCAGTGAGCACCACCGGCCGCTTCGTCGTGCTGCCGCCGCTTCAGTGGCGGACCGCGCCATGAACCGCCCGCTGCACGAACGCGCGCGCGACGCCGGCGTCGCCACCGACTACACGAGCTTCTGGGGCGAGACCGTGCAGGTGCCGCCCGGTGTGCTGGAGCGGGCCCTGGCGGCCATGGGCGAGGCCCCGGCCCCCCCCGTGCGCACCGAGGTGCTCACGGCGGGCGAGGCCGCCGCGCTCGCGGTCGGCGGGCCGTGGGCCCTGCGCGAGGCCGAGGGGGCAGGGCGCGTGCTGGCTTCGGGCGAGGGCCCGCAGGCGGCACTGCCCGAAGGCCTCGACCCCGGCTACTACCGCCTCGAGTCGCCTGGCGGCGAGGCCTTCGTCGTCGTGGCGCCGCCGCGCTGCTGGGCGCCCGCGGGACTGCGCGCGGGCGAACGCTGGTGGGGCTTCAGCGCCCAGCTCTATGCGCTGCGCTCGGACGACAACTGGGGCATCGGCGACTTCGGTGACCTGCGCGAGCTGGTCGAACTGGCGGCGGCGCAAGGCGCGGCCTTCGTCGGCCTGAGCCCACTGCACGCGCTGTTTCCGCATGCCCCCGAGCAGGCCACGCCCTACAGCCCCTCGAGCCGCCTGGCCTTGAACCCGCTGTTCATCGACGTACCGGGCGTGCCCGAGTTCGCGCGCTGCGCTGCCGCGCAGGCCCTGGTCGCCGGCGCGGCGTTCCAGCAGCGCCTGCGGTCGCTGCGCGAATCGCCGCAGGTGCGCTACGCGGCGGTCGCCGCGGCCAAGCATGAGGTGTTGCGGCTGCTGTGGGCGCAATTCCGTGCCGATGGGCGCGGCCCGCGCCAGCGCGCTTTCGATGACTTCCGTCGCGAGCGCGAGGGCACGCTCGGCTGGCATGCCTTGTGGGAGGCCATCCAGTGCCAGTTGCACGCCGGCGACCCCTCGGTCTGGGGCTGGCCGGTCTGGCCTGAGGCTTTGCAGCGGCACGACGGTCCCGAGGCGCGGGCGTTCGCGCAGCGACACGCCGACGAGGTGGCCTACCGCTTCTGGCTGCAATGGCTCGCGCACGAGCAACTCGCGCAGGCCCAGCGCCACGCCCGCCGCGCGATGCCGCTGGGCCTGTATTGCGACCTGGCGGTGGGCGCCAACGACGGCGGCTCGGAAACCTGGGTCGGGCGCGATCTGTTCGCGACCGGACTGCGCGTGGGCGCGCCGCCCGACCCGCTCAACGCCATCGGGCAGGACTGGGGTCTGCCGCCGGTGAACCCCTTGGCGCTGCAGGCCGCCCGCTTCGCGCCCTTCATCGGGCTCATGCGCGCCGTGATGCGCCACGCTGGCGCGCTGCGCATGGACCACGTGATGGGACTCATGCGCCTGTTCTGGATCTCGCCCGAAGGCGGCACCTACGTGCGCTACCCGCTGCACGCGCTGCTCGCCATCCTCGCGGTGGAGAGCCACCGCCAGCGCTGCCTGGTGATCGGCGAGGACCTGGGCAACGTCGCACCGGAGATGCGCGAGGCCATGCGCGCGCGGGGCCTGCTGTCGTACCGCACGCTGCTGTTCGAACGCGACGAGGACGGCCGCTTTCGCGCGCCGCGCGAATGGGAGCCGCAGGCCCTGGCCGTGCTCAGCACCCACGACCTGCCCACGCTGGCCGGCTTCTGGACCGGCGATGACATCGAGACCCAGGCCCGCCTGGGGCTGCTGCCGGGCGAGGACGGACACGCGCAGGCGGTGCTCGCACGCGCGCAGGACCGCGCGCGTCTGCTGCTGGCGCTCGACGCCGAGGGCCTGCTGCCCGACGGCCTGAGCGTGCACCCGACCTCGCTGCCCGAGGTCGATCACCGCCTGAGCGCTGCCGTGCACGCCTACCTGGCACGCACGCCGTGCTGGCTGGCGGCGGTGCAACTGGAGGATGCCTGCGGCCAGTGCCGGCAGGTCAATGTGCCCGGCACCACCGAGGCGGTCCACCCCAACTGGCGCCTGCGCCTGCCGGTGCCGCTGTCCGCCATGGCGGCGCTGCCGGGTTTCGCCGCCAGCGCGGCGGCCATGCGGGCCGAGCGCGGCAAAGGCTCGCTCGCCGACGCGGCCGGCGAACCCCCGCCGCTGGAGAGCGCCGACATCCCGCTGGCCACCTACCGCTTGCAGTTCAACGCACAGAGCACCTTCGTGCAGGCGCGCGCGGCCGTGCCCTACCTGGCGGCGCTGGGCGTGAGCCACCTCTACAGCTCGCCCTACCTGAAGGCCCGCGCCGGCAGCACCCACGGCTACGACGTCGTCGACCCCACGCGGCTCAACCCCGAGGTCGGCACCGACGAGGAGCACGCGGCCCTGTGCGAGGCCCTGGCCGCACATGGCATGGGCCAGGTGCTCGACATCGTGCCCAACCACATGGGCGTGCTGGGCGCCGACAACCCCTGGTGGCAAGACGTGCTGGAGCACGGCCAGGCCTCGCTGCACGCAGCCACCTTCGACATCGAATGGGAGCCGGCCGCGCCCGAGCTGCGCGGGCGCGTGTTGCTGCCGGTGCTGGGCGATCACTACGGCCGCGTGCTGGAGGCCGGCGAGATCGTGCTGCATTTCGATGAAGCCGAGGGCCGCTTCGAAGCGGTCTATTGGGAACACCGGCTGCCGCTGGACCCGCGCGCTTATCCGCAGATCCTGGCCGCCGTGCCGGCACCGGCGGCAGGCTCGGCACTGGCCGAGGTGCAGTCGCTGCTCGACGCCTTCGGCCGCCTGCCGCCGCGCGACACGCGCGACGAGGCCTTGCGCGAGACGCGCCGCCGCGACGCCGCCCTGCACCGACAGCGCCTGGCGGAACTCGCGCGCGAACAGGCCTGGCTGCGCGAGTGGATCGGCGCCGCGCTGCGCCGGCTGCAGGGTCGCCCCGGTGAGCCCGCGAGCGTCGACGCGCTGGATGCCTTGTTGCGCGCCCAGGCCTTTCGCCTGGCCGACTGGCGCGTGGCGGGCGACGACATCAACTACCGCCGCTTCTTCGACATCAACGCGCTCGCGGCGGTGCGCATGGAGGACCCTGCCGTCTTCGAGGCCATGCACCAGCGCGTGCTGCGCTGGCTGGCCGAGGGCCGCATCACCGGCCTGCGGGTGGACCACCCCGATGGCCTGAGCCGCCCCGGCGAGTACTTCCGCCGCCTTCAGCAGCGCCACGCGGCCCTGGCGCGCGCGGCCGGCAACCCGCCGCGCGCGCTCTACCTGGTGGTCGAAAAAATCCTTGCCGAGCACGAGCCCCTGCCCGACGACTGGCCCGTTCACGGCGGCACCGGCTACCGCTTCAGCAGCCTGGTCAATGGCCTGTTCGTCGATCCGGCCGCGCAGGGCGCCTTCGATGCCGCCTACGAGGCGTTCACCGGCGACACCACCGGCTACGAGGAAACGGTTCGCGAGTGCAAACGCCACATCATCGGTTCTGCGCTCGCCGCCGAGCTGGGCTGGCTCACCGAAACGGTGGTCCGCATCGCCCAGGCCGACCGCCGCGTCTGCGACTTCACGCGCCAGCGCCTGCGCACCGCGCTCGCGGAGGTGGCCGGCGCGTTCCCGGTCTATCGCACCTACGTCGACGAAGACGGCGCCAGCGAAGCCGATCGGCGACACATCCAGTGGGCGCTGGCCGATGTGAGCCGCCGGCTCGGCCCCTCCGAGAGCGGGCTGCTGGACTTCCTGGGTGCGCTGATGGCGGGGGAACCCGGGCCGGCCTCGGGGCTTCGCCGCCGCTTCGTGGAGCGCTGGCAGCAGTTCACCGCGCCGGTGATGGCCAAGTCGGTGGAGGACACGGCCTTCTACCGACACGTGCGTCTGGCCTCGCTCAACGACGTGGGATCCGAGCCGCGCCGCTTCGGCGTCTCGCCCGCGGCCTTCCACCACGCCAGCGTGCAGCGCGCGCGCCACCGGCCGCATTGGCTGCTGGCCACGTCCACGCACGACAGCAAACGGTCCGAGGACGTGCGGGCGCGCCTGAACGTGCTGTCGGAGGTGCCGGCGCCCTGGGAAGACGCCGTGCTGCGACTGGACGCACTGGGCGCACGCTGCCTCGGTGAGCACGAGGGCGAGCCCGCGCCGGGACCGCACGACCGCTGGCTGCTGTACCAGACGCTGGTGGGCGTCTGGCCCGCCGAAGGCAGCGACGCTGCCGCCCGCGAGGCCCTGCGCGAGCGCGTGCAGGCCTACATGCTCAAGGCCGTGCGCGAGGCCAAGCGCCAGTCGAGCTGGCTGTGCCCCGACGAGGCCTACGAGCGCGCGCTGGCGGCCTTCATCGACGGCGCGCTCGCGCTCGAGCCCTTCGTCGCCGCGCTGGAGCGCTTCGTGGCCCTGGTGGCGCCGCTCGGCTTTCGCAATGGCCTGGCACAGCTCGCGCTCAAGCTCACGGTCCCGGGCGTGCCCGACATCTATCAGGGCTGTGAGCGCTGGTCCTTCAGCCTTGTCGATCCCGACAACCGCCGCCCCGTGGACTTTGCCGACCTGGCCGCCTCGCTCGAGCGCCTGCGACCGCTGTACGCCGGCGGACGCTTTCCGTCGCCGGGTGACTGGTCGCGCCTGCTGCCGGCCTGCCCGCGCGGCGAGCTCAAGCAACTCATCACCTGGCGCCTGCTGCAGTTGCGCCGCGCCTTCGCCGCGCCGATGCGCGATGGCGGCTACCTGCCGCTCGTCATCGAAGGCGAGGCGGCCGATCACGCCATCGCCTTCGCGCGCTGGCACGAGGGCCAGGCCGTGGTGGTGGTGGCCGCCCGTCTGCTGCACGGCCTGGCCGCCGCCGGTTGGCGGGACACGCGGCTCGTGGTCGCCGGCGCGCATCCCGCGCTCTCGCGCATCGCCGCCTGGCGCGACTGGATGACCGGTGCCGAGCCCGCATTGGACGGGCAGGGCGCGCTGCGGCTCGACACGCTGCTTGGCGACCTCGGCCCGTCGTCGGCGCGCCTGCCCTTCGTGGTACTGGTGCCGCGGGACACGCCATGAACGTGCTCTTCGCCACGCCCGAATGCGCGCCCTTCGTCAAGACGGGAGGCCTGGGCGATGTGAGCGCCGCGCTGCCGCCCGCGCTGGCCCGTCTGGGGGCGGACGTGCGCGTGCTGATGCCGGCCTACGGCGACATGAGGCTGGCCGGCGAACTCGTGGCCACCTGGTCATTGCCCGCCGCAGGGGACTGGCCCGCGGCGCAGCTGCTGCAGGTGCATCGCTCCGGTTCGCCAGCGCTGCTGCTGCTGTCCTGCCCCGGCCTCTACGCGCGCGGCGGCTCGCCCTATGGGGATGCCGGCGGGCAGGACTTCGCCGACAACGCGCGGCGCTTCGGCCTGCTGTCGCGGGTGGCGGCCCTGCTCGGCACCACGGCCTCGCCCTGCGGCTGGCGGGCCGACGTGGTGCACGCCAATGACTGGCCCTGCGGCCTGGCGCCGCTGTTCCTGCGACAGGCCCGCGAGGCCACGGGCGCGCCGGTGGCCGCCGGCGTGCTCACCGTGCACAACCTGGCCTTCCAGGGGCTGTTTCCCCTGGCGGCCTGCGAGGCGCTCGGCGTGGCACCCGCGCACCGCGGCATCGACGGTCTGGAGTTCTGGGGCCAGGGCTCCATGCTCAAGGCCGGGCTGCAGTTCGCCGACGCCATCACCACCGTGAGCCCGCGCTACGCGCATGAAATCCAGACCGAAGCCGAAGGATTCGGCCTCGATGGCGTGTTGCGCGCGCAGGCCCCGCGGCTGCAGGGCATCCTCAACGGCATCGACACCGCGGTCTGGGACCCCGCCACCGACGCGCTGATCACCGAGCGCTACGGCATCGGGCGGCTGGAGGCCAAGGCCGTCAACAAGACGGCCCTGCAGGCGGCCTGCGGCCTGGCGCCTCGCCGCGATCGACCGCTCTTCGGCCACGTGGGCCGCCTCACCGGCCAGAAGGGCGTGGACCTGATCGCCGCTGGCGCCGACGCCCTTGTGCGTGGCGGCGCCCAGCTGGTGGTGCTGGGCAGCGGCGAGCCGGCCCTGCAGGCGGCCCTGAGCGAGGCCGCCGCGCGCCACCCCACGCACATTCACGTGCACCTGGGCTTCGACGAAACCCTGGCGCACCAGATCGTGGCCGGGGCCGACGCCTTCCTCATGCCCTCGCGCTTCGAGCCTTGCGGCCTGACGCAGATGTACAGCCAGGCGTACGGCACGCCGCCCGTCGTGACGCCAGTCGGTGGGCTGGCCGATACCGTCACCGACGCGCTCTCGGGCGGGGGCGGCTTCGTCATGGCGGGCGCGACGCAGCAGGCGTTCGACGACGCGGTGGCGCGCGCGCTGTCGCTGTGGGCGCAGCCGCGGCGCTGGCGCGCCATCCAGCGCGCGGGCATGGCGCGCGACTTCGGCTGGGACGCGCCCGCGCGCGCTTACCTCGACGTGTACCAGCGCGTCGCGCAGGAGATGGGCATGGGCCTTGCCCCTTAGGCGGCTCTGTCTCCCACGAAGCAAAGGACCTTCCATGCAAGCCACCACCACAGGCTCCAACCGCACCGGCGAGGCCGTCTCGCCCCAGGGCGTGCAGGCCATGACCGCCGCCGTGCTGCGCTACAGCCCGCCCACGCCGATCGATACCTCCGCCAGCGACGAGGACCACGCGCTCTACATCGCCGAGGCCGAAGCCATCGGCTCTGTCCCGCCCCCCGCCTCGCTCAAGGGCAGTCTCAAATCGGGGATGGGCAAGCTCACGGGCGAGCGTCCCGAGCTGCTGCTCGACAAGATCGGCGAACGCATCGCGTTCGAGCGCGCGGGCACGCGCCTCTACGACGCCCTCATCGTCAAGTACCAGGCCGCCGTCGAAGCCGGCTCTGAACTCCCCACCGCGGCCGAGGCCATCGCCGCGCAGGGCGAGCAAGGCGCATCGCTCGACACCTTGCGGCAGGAATTGCCGATGCAGACCTTGCAGCGCATCCGCGACGAGGAGCTGCAGCACTTTCACCTGCTCTGCCAGGCCATGCGGCGCCTGGGCGGCGACCCCACGGCGCAAACCCCCTGTGCGGATGTGGCCGCCACCGCCTCAGCCGGCATCGTGCAGGTGATCACCGACCCGCGCACCACCCTGGCCCAGTCCCTGAACGCGCTGCTCACGGCAGAGCTCAGCGACAACGCCGGCTGGGAGCTGCTGATCCAGTTGACCGAGCAGGCGGGTGAGGACGAGCTCACCGGTGCCTTCCTCGGCGCGCTGGCGCAGGAAGCCCAGCACGTGCTGATCGTGCGCCAATGGCTGACCGCGCTGCTGAGCGCGGAAAAGTCCTCGGTGCTGGTATGAACCTTTTGACCGGAGAAACGGCATGAGCATCAACCTGTTCAAAGACAAGGGCATGGCCCTTGGCCGCCAGCGCATGAGCTGGAAAGACATGGTCGGCCGACCGATCAGCAAGCTCGACGACGACGCCTTCACGCGCGTTCGCATCATCCTGATGAACGGGCTGGAGCTCGATTCCTTGCGCACCAAACAGGTCGCGCTGCGCATGAACGCCGACGCCCGCCCCCTGCTGGCGCAGCTCATGCGTGTCGAGCAGCACCAGGCCACCACCATCAACTGGCTGCTGGGCGCCGACCACTCCCCGCTGGAAACCACCATCGGGTACGAGCAGACCGCCATCGAAGTGACCGCCTCCGTGGCGCAGCTCGAGCCCGACGCCTACCTGGCCCAGGGGTACCGCTATGCGCTGCTCGAGGACTTCGACCACCTGTACCGCTACAGCGCGCTGCTGGACCGACTGGAAGGCAAGGACGCCAACAACATCACCCAGGGCTACACCGACATCGTGCCGGCGCGCGAGACCTGGTTTCACCACCGTTCGCCCGAACACGATCTGCTGGAGCCCTATGGCGCCGGTGCGGCGCTGGCCACCAAGTTGCACGCGCTCACCCTCACCGGCGGCGAGTACCAGACGCACGACTACTACATGAACATCGGTCCGGTGTTCGCCGACCCGCTCGCGCGCCAGCTCTACGCCGAGATCGCATCGGTCGAATCGCAGCACATCACGCACTACGGCTCCATGCTCAACCCCGCCGAATCGCCGCTGGAGAAGCTGCTCATCAGCGAAGCCTGCGAGGTCTGGAACTACGCGGGCTGCGCTGCGCAGGAAACCAACCCGCGCGTGCGCGCGATCTGGGAGCGCTTTCTCGACTACGAGCTGGGCCACTTCCAGCTGGCCTTGAAACTGTTCAAGGACACCGAGCGGCGCGACCCGGCCGAGGTGCTGGGCGACGGCGCCTTGCCCCCCTTCATCCGATTCGAGAGCCAGCGCGACTTCGTGCGTCAGGTGGTGGAGCAGGAGACCGGCCTGCGCAAGGACGGTACCCGGTACGTCGCCACGGAAGCGGAGGGTGCGAGCTCACAGGCCTACCGCGACGCGGTCAACGCCGGCGGTTCGCCCTCGCGCACCGTGTCGACCACCTACTCCTGGACCTCCGGTACCGAACTGATGCGCGATCCCGGCGAGCTCGAGGTGGCCGCCTGAGGCCTTGGGGGGCTGCGCCGATCGGCCTGCCCCCCGCCCCCGCGCCTCAGCGCGGAACCAGGGGAATGCCCACCGCGCTGTCGCCCGCCGCCCAGTCCGGGCCGGGCGCCATGATCTTGTCGGGCGTCATCGGCGTGGAGCGCAGGCGCCGCCCCGTGGCATGGAAGATGGCGTTGCTCACCGCGGCGGCGACGCTCACGATGCCGATCTCGCCCACGCCCTTGGCGCCCAGGCGCGGGCTCACGATCCGGTCGTCTTCCTCCACGAAGAGGACGTCGATGTCGTGGATGTCCGCGTTGGCGGCGACGTGGTATTCGGACAGGCTGCGGTTCATGAAGCGGCCCAGGTGGTGGTCCGTGTGGGTCTCTTCGTGCAGTGCCTGGCTGATGCCCCAGACCACGCCGCCCATCACCTGGCTGCTGGCCAGCCGTGTGTTCATGATGCGGCCCGCCGCCACGGCGCTCACCACGCGTGTGACCCGGGCGATGCCCAAGGCTTCGTCCACCCGCACCTCGCAGAACACGGCCGAGTGCGTGGCGCGCGTGTAGCGCTTCTGCCGCAACAGGTTCGGCAGCATCAGGTACCGCTCCTCCACGCGCTCCACCTCGGCAGCGGCCAGCAGCGTGGCCAGCGGCACCGAAGCCCGCACCGCGCCCGTGTCCGCGTCCACCCACTCCATGGCGCCACCGCGAAACCTCAGGTCCTTGAAGCGGGCCTTGGCGAAGGGCGAGTCGGGCAGGGCATGTGCAAAACGCAGCAGCGTCTTCTGCAGCTTTTCGCACACGCCTTGCACGGCGGACCCCACGGTCGCCACGTGCGAGGAGCCGCCTTCCACGGGCGCCACCGGCAGGGTGGAATCGCCCAGGCGAAAAAGCACCCGCTCCATCGGCAGGCCCATGGTCGCGGCGGCGATCTGCGCCATCACGGTGTACGTCCCGGTGCCGATGTCGCTGGCCGCGCTGCTCACGATGAGGCTGCCGTCGGCGCGCAGCTCGGCGTGTGCCCGGGCGAACATCTGCATGGCGTCCCACTGGCCGGTGGCCATGCCCCAGCCGATCAGTTCGTCGCCCTGCTTCATGGACCGCGGCGCCTGGGGCCGGTCGCGCCAGCCGAAGCGCGCCGCGCCCTGCTCGTAGCAGGCCTTGAGCGCCTTGGTGGAGTAGGGCAGGCCGGTGGCGCCGTCGCGCTCGGCGAAGTTCTTCAGCCTCAAGGCCAGGGGGTCCATGGCCAGCGCATGGGCCAGTTCGTCCATGGCCACCTCCAGCGCGTGCATGCCATGTGCCGCGCCGGGGGCGCGCATGTCGCAGGGGCTGGGGTGGTCCAGGGCGACCAGCCGGTAGTCCAGCTTCACGTTGTCGCAGGCGTAGAGCTGGCCCGACCAGTTGACCACCACCTCCGCGTAGTCCTCCAGGCGGGACGTCTCCGCCACGGCCTCGTGCAGCACCGAGCGCAATCGGCCATCCATGTCCGCGGCGAGCCGCACCCGCTGCCAGGTCTCGGGCCGGTGCCCGAAGCTGAACATCTGCGGGCGCGTCAGCACCACGCGCACCGAACGCTCCAGGCGCAGCGCCGCCATCACGGCCAGCACCAGGTTGTATTGCGGGCGCAGCCCCGAACCGAAGGCGCCGCCGACGAAGGCGTTCTTCACCGTCACCCGGTGGCGCGGCAGACCGAACACGCGCGACACGAGCCAGCGGCAGTTCTGCGAGCCCTGCGTCTTGTCGTGGATCGTCAGGTGGCCGTCCTCGCCGCGCAGCACGGTGGTGGCGTGCATTTCCATCGGGTTGTGGTGCTCCACGCCCGCGTGGAACTCGCTGTCGATCCGCACCGGCGCCGCATCGAAGGCCGCCTGCGCCTCGCCCTTCTCCTTCGGGGGCGGGGAGAAGCCCGCCTTGAGGCGGCTGGGTTCGTGCGCGCGCTTCAGGTGGGACAGCAAGTGGGTTTCGTGCGGCTGCGCGTCAATGTCCACGCGCACCAGCGAGGCGGCGTAGCGCGCGGCCTCGAAACTCTCGGCCAGCACGAGCGCGATCGGCTGCCCGCTGTAGAGGATGCGCTCGTCGTGGAAGGGCTTGAACGGCGAGCCGGCGGGGGCCGTCATGTCCTTGTAGAAGAGGCCGAGCTTGCGCATGCGGGGCCGGTTCCGGTGCGAGAGGATCTCCAGCACGCCGGGCACCGCGAGGGCGTCTTCCACATGGAGGGCGGTGATGCGGCCCCTGGCGATGGCGCTGTCGACCACCACGCCGTACACAAGGCCGGGCGTGGGGTGTTCGGCGGCATAGCGCGCGCTGCCCGTCAACTTGGCGCGGGCGTCGACGCGCGCCACCGGCTCGCCCATGGCCACCGGGCCGGTGCCTGGCTCGGCCCGGGGAAGCGGGTTGTCCAGGCGGGCCTTCACGCCAGGTTCCTTCCGGTGTTGGGCACCGTGCCACGCGCGGCCGTCTGCAAGGCCCGCACGATGGCGCGCCGTGCCATGGGGATCTTGAAGGCGTTGCTGCCCACGCCCCGGCCCCGCGGCACCGCGCCTTGCAACACGGCCTCGGCCGCGCGCTCGAACACGGCGGTCTGTGGTGGCTGCCCCTGCAGCAGCGCCTCGGCGCCGATGTCGCGCCAGGGCTTGTGCGCCACGCCGCCCAGGGCCAGCCGCGCGCCGCGGATGCGGCCATCCGGCCCCAGGTCCAGCGCGGCCGCCACCGACACCAGCGCAAACGCGTACGACTGGCGCTCGCGCAGCTTCAGGTACACCGAGTGCGCCGCGTATTGCCGCAGCGGCGCGATGGCGATGTGCTCGATCAGCTCGTCCGGCGCGAGCGTGGTGTCCTGCTCCGGCCGGTCCTCCGGCAGGCGATGGAAGTCGGCGAAGGCGATGTCGCGCGCGCCGCGGGTCGAGCGCACACGCACGACGGCGCCCAGCGCCGCCAGCGCGACGCACATGTCCGAAGGGTGAACCGCCACGCAGTGTTCGCTGCTGCCGAGGATCGCGTGCTGGCGCGCCAGTCCCTCGCGCGCCGGACAACCGGTGCCGGGCTCGCGCTTGTTGCATGGCGTGAGGGCGTCGTAGAAGTAATGGCAGCGGGTGCGCTGCAAGAGGTTGCCGCCGTTGGTGGCCATGTTGCGGATCTGAGGCGATGCGCCCGCCAGGATGGCGCTGGACAGGAGCGGCAGGCCCTCGCGCACCGCCGGGTGGTAGGCCGTGTCGGCGTTGCGCGCCAGCGCGCCGAGCCGAAAGCCGCCATCGGGCAGGGCTTCGATGGCGTCCAGTGGCAGGCCGTTGATGTCCACCAGCCGGTGGCAGCGCACCAGGTTTACCTTCATCAGGTCGAGCAGGTTGGTGCCGCCAGCGAGGAGCTTCGCCTCTGCGCCTGGGTCTGCGTCCGCTGCCGAGGCACGACCGGCCACGGCCGCCAGTTGGGCCAGCGCGGCGGGGGCGTTGGCGGCCTTGGAGTAGGCGAAGGGGTTCATGCGGGCACCGTGCCGGTGACGATGGCTTGCTGGGTCCGTTCGCTCTCGTGCGGTGGCGGGCCCAGCGCCACGTCCGCCACCGCGCGCGCGATCTGCGCGTAGGCGCCGCAGCGGCAAATGTTGCCGCTCATGAGCTCGCGCACCTGGTCGAGGCTGCGCGCCTGGCCTTCGTTCACCAGGCCGATCGCCGAGCACAGCTGGCCAGGCGTGCAGTAGCCGCATTGCAGCGCGTCGTGTTCCAGGAAGGCGAGCTGGATGGGGTGCAGGACGTCGCCGCGCGCCAGGCCTTCGACCGTGGTGATGTCCGACCCCTCATGCATCACCGCGAGTTGAAGGCAGGACAGGATGCGCCGTCCACCCACCAGCACCGTGCAGGCACCGCACTGCCCTTGGTCGCAGCCCTTCTTCGTGCCGGTCAGATCCAGGCGGTCGCGCAGCAGGTCGAGCAGCGAGACCCAGGCTTCCACGGCGACGGTGTGCGCCTCGCCGTTGATGCGAAGCGTCAGCCGGTGGGGGGAGGGGGCGTAAGGCGCGGCATTCATCGCCCGCCCCGGCAAACCGTGTGCCCTGGACCGGTGTGCGGCGGCGGGCATGTGGCTTGCCTCGGGGCCGCCCGATTCGCGCGCAAGGGGACCGCATGGACACGAGCCACCGATTCGACGAAGCGCCCCTGGCGGCGGCCGCTCTCAGGCCGTTGAAGGTGCCCGGTTTTCTGCTCGGGGTATCCCTGGGCGGCTTCTTCGATGGCGTCCTGCTGCACCAGGTCCTGCAGTGGCACCACCTGCTCTCCGCCGTGCAGGTCGCGCAGGATCTGCGCCAGCAGTTGCTGGCCGACGGCCTGTTCCACGCGCTCATGTACCTGCTGGCCTTGATCGCCCTCTGGGGTCTCTGGCGCCGGCGCGCGGCCTTGGGGCAGGCCGGCGCGGGGCCTCTGCTGTGGGGCATGGCGCTCATCGGCTTCGGCACCTGGCACGCGCTCGATGCCGTGCTCTCGCACTGGTTGCTGGGCATACACCGCATCCGCATGGACGCCAGTCAGCCCCTGCTGTGGGACCTGGGCTGGGTCGTGGTCTTCGGTCTGGTGCCGCTGCTGATGGGCGCCTGGGCCTTGCGCCGCCGCGGGCCTCCATCCGATGGTGGCGGCGGGCGTGGTGCCGCGGTGTCACTGGCTCTGGCCGCGGTGTTTGCCGGCCCGCTCGCGGCGCGTGCGCCGCAAGGCCTCGATCAGACGGTGGTGCTGTTCGCGCCCGGCGTGAGCCCCGGCCAGGCGCACAAGGCGCTCGCCGCGGTGCAGGCGCGCATCGTCTGGGTCGACGGCTCGGGCGGTGTGTGGGGCGTCGTGCTGGAAGAACCGGCGGCGCGCTGGGCGCTGCACCGACGGGGGGCACTGTTCGTCGGGCAGGGGGCGCTGGCGGGGGGGTGCGTGTCGTGGACGCGACCTGGGCAAGCGCTCTAGGCGGCGGCGCGGCGCCGGATCTCGGCCAACACGTCAACGATCCGGGTGACTTTCTCGTTTGAAAAAACGCCCAGGGGTCCTGGGGCATTCACGTCGGTAAACGGGGACTGGAACAGCCACTCAGGTTCCATCCGCTCCGGAAGGCGTTCCGGATGGCCTTGCTCTCTAGCCTTCAGGCAGCCATCCGATGGGCAATCTTGGCGATGATGCCTTGCCGCTCGTTGATGCTGGGCACCGCGTCGTTCGCCGCGATCATCAAGCGCTTCGCATCGGCTTTGGGTATGTCGTCCACATCGGCATAGACGATCATCGAATCGAAGCGGTGCTGATGCGACGCAAGGTGTTGCAGGATGATGGTCGCCAGCCGTGCCTTGTCTTTGCTGCTCACTCCGAACACATACAGAGGTGCTTGGGGCGTGCGAACGTAGAAGTCGATCGGATAGTCCTCTGCGTTGGCCAAGCCGGGTACTTGATAGCCTTCCACGACTTTGTCTTTGCCAACTGCTTCAACGAGGATGGACTTGAGGTCGTCCGAGAAAGAGCTTTCGATGCGGCTGCGAGTCCAGAGGTCCAGCCCCTCAATGCGTGTGACACCCTGGCCGAGCGCGAACAGCCCCATGGACAGGCCGTCCGAGGGCACCTCGATGAAGATCTCGCCATCGTCTTCCTGCAGCCCGGACTCTTGGAGGATGGTCGTGAACAACCTTTCTCGTGCCCCTGCTAGCAGGCGGCCCAGATCGTTCTCGTAGCTCAGGCGCATCAAGGTGGCGCCCTTGTCGGAAATTCGCCACCCCGCCGTCGCGGCGGTCACGTAGGCTGTCACGCAATCCCCATCTCGTCCGACGATAGGGAGTGACACAGCGATCGAATCGGCGCGCTCGACCACCGCCATGTCCTTGCAAAAGGTGGCGCACAGGCTTTGCCGAAGAAGTTCTGCTTGCGAAGTCACAACAGGCTGCCTTGTGAATCGTCCTCGGGATTGTCACCCAATCCCCTGATGTTGCAATCGATGACGAGAGCCTGGAGCGCCCCCGCGCAGTCCTTGTATCGCGAGGTCGCCTCCGCATAGTGCTCGGCCTTTCGACCCGCTCGCATGTACTTCTCGGTGGCCCGGTGGATATGGCAGACCATCGACAGCGGCGAGGTTCCCTCGATCGGATTCACGTGCGCGTGATCACAGCCGTTGTAGCGGGCGAGGGTTATGGTGTCGCCAGAAGGCAGCACCCAGAGCAGGCCGCAGGAGAAGTTTTCTGTCAGGCGAAGGTTCTGACGAATGTAGACGCGGAAACGTTCGCCTGATGGGGCTGCCGCTTCGTAGTTGACCTGTTCCGAGCCGCGCTTCGAAAGCCGTCTGGCCTTGGGATTCGTGACCTGCTTCTCCAGCTTGATCAGGTGGTCGATTTCGTCGTCCGATAACACCATAGTTCTCGCTCCCCTCGATGGAGGGCCGAGCTTACGCGGCTATGGAGAGGAAGACACCAAGCAGTTCCCAGGGGGTAGTGCAAGACGTCGCATGTGCGCGACATGATGTGCTCACGACTTGGCGGAGACGGTGAGATTCGAACTCACGGACCCTTGCGGGTCGGCAGTTTTCAAGACTGCTGGTTTAAACCACTCACCCACGTCTCCGCAGAGACCGGGATTCTAGTGCGGCGCGCTCGGCCGCGGGCGGCGCAAGAGGCCGAGGCCTTCAAGCCGGCTGCGCCGCCTTCAACAAGCCGCGCGTCTCGATGAAGCGCACCACCTCGTCCACCCCGTCCAGGGTCTTCAGGTTGGTCATCACCCAGGGGCGGCGTTGCGCGTCGGGGCGCATGCGCGCGGTGTCGGCCTTCATCACCGCCAGGTCGGCGCCCACGTGCGGCGCCAGGTCGGTCTTGTTGATGACGAAGAGGTCGCTCTTGGTGATGCCGGGGCCGCCCTTGCGCGGGATCTTCTCGCCGGCCGCCACGTCGATGACGTAGATGGTGAGGTCGCTGAGCTCGGGGCTGAAGGTGGCGGCCAGGTTGTCGCCGCCGCTCTCCACGAAAACGATGTCGGCGTCGGGGAAGCGCTCCAGCATGCGGTCGATGGCCTCGAGGTTGATGGAGGCGTCTTCCCGGATGGCGGTGTGCGGACAGCCGCCGGTTTCCACGCCCAGGATGCGCTCGGCCGGCAGCGCGCCGCTCACGGTGAGCAGGCGTTGGTCTTCCTTGGTGTAGATGTCGTTGGTGATGGCGATGAGGTCGTAGCGCTCGCGCATGGCCTTGCAGAGCATCTCCAGCAGGGTGGTCTTGCCCGAGCCCACGGGGCCGCCGATGCCCACGCGCAGCGGGGGCAGGAGCTTGGTGCGGTGGGGGATGTGGTGCAGTGGGGTGCTCATGATCGGAACAGGCGTGAGTATTGGGTTTCGTGGCGCGCCGAGAGGATGGCGAGCATGGGGGTGAAGGCCTGGCGCCGGTCGTCGCCGCCGCGCGCGATGGCCTCGTCCACGGCGGCGGGGATCTCGCCCACCAGGCGCGCCAGCAGGCGCTGGCCCGTGCCCTGGCCCAGGGGCACGGCCTTGATGGCGGCCTGCACCATGTTCTCGGCCCAGCCGAAGGCCAGGCCGATCACGGCCTCGCGCAGGGTGGCTTCGCCGTGCGCGGCGGCGCAGGCGGCGGCCACGGGCCAGGTGGGCGGGGCCAGCGCGGCATGGCTCAGGGCGCTGTGCACGGCCGCGCCATGTTCGCCCAGGGCCTGGGCCCAGGCCAGCAGGGACTTGCCCATCTGCTCGCTCTGCAGGCGCAGCTCGCTGGTCTCGCGCGTGGTCAGCACCCATTGGTTCAGCGCGCGCACGCGGTCCAGGTCGGGCGCGCGCCAGGCGCCGATGGCTTCGGCCATCACGGCCAGGTCGCTGCGGGCCTGGCCCAGGTGCAGCTGGTCGATGAGCCAGGTGGCGACGCTGGCTTCGTCGCTTGCCAGCCCCGCGTCGATCGCCGCTTCCAGGCCCTCCGAGTAGGAGAAGCCGCCCACGGGCAGCGCGGGCGAGGCCAGCCACAGCGTGCGCAGCAGGCCCGCGTCAGTGGTCGTGCGAATGGCCGTGTTCGTGGTCATGGTGGTGGCCAGGGGCGTGGTCGTGCCCGCTGCCGTGGGCGTGGACATGTCCGTGCGCATGCGCGTGCCCGCCATAGGCCCCGCCCTCGGGCTCGAAGGCCTCGCTCACCTCGGCCACTTCCAGGTGCATGGCGCGCAGCATGCCGGCCAGCACGTGGTCGGGCTCGATCTTCAGGTGGTCGGGCTTGAGCTCGATCGGCACGTGCCGGTTGCCCAGGTGGTAGGCGGCGCGCATCAGGTCGAAGGCCTGTTCGGACACCGGGTGCGCGGGGCAGGCGGTGATGCGCAGCACGGTCTGCGGCGCGGCGATCACGCGCACGAGTTCGCCGTCGGCGGTGACCAGCACGTCCCCGCCGCGCACCACGCTGCCGCGCGGCAGGAACACGGCCAGCGCGCGGCCGTCGCTCAGGCGCGCGTCGAAGCGGCTCTTCTGGCGGATGTCCCAGTCCAGCTCGACCGTGGGCGCGCGCTTGAGCAACACGGGCGCCAGGCCCTTGCCGCCGGCGATCAGTTTGGAGGCTTGTTGCATCAGAACAGGAAGTAGCGCTGTGCCATGGGCAGCACGGTGGCCGGCTCGCAGGTGAGCAGTTGGCCATCGGCGCGCACGCTGTAGGTCTGCGCATCGATCTCCATGGTGGGCAGCCAGGCGTTGTGCACCATGTGCGTCTTGTTCACGCCGCGGCAGCCCTTCACGGCGGCCAGGGTCTTCTTCAATCCGTAACGCTCGCCGACGCCCGCACCCAGCGCGGCCTGCGAAACGAACGTCAGGCTGCCGCGCGCCAGCGCGCCGCCGTACGAGCCGAACTGCGGGCGAAAGTGCACCGGCTGCGGCGTGGGGATGGAGGCGTTCGGGTCGCCCATGGCCGCCAGCGCGATGCTGCCGCCCTTGAGCACGATGAAGGGCTTGACGCCGAAGAAGGCCGGCTTCCACAGCACCAGGTCGGCCCACTTGCCCACCTCCAGCGAGCCCACGACGTGCGAGATGCCGTGCGCGATGGCCGGGTTGATCGTGTACTTGGCGATGTAGCGCTTGACGCGGACGTTGTCGTTGCGCGCCGAGTCTTCGGGCAGCGTGCCGCGCTGCACTTTCATCTTGTGCGCCGTCTGCCAGGTGCGCAGGATCACCTCGCCCACGCGGCCCATGGCCTGGCTGTCGCTGCTCATCATGCTGATGGCGCCCAGGTCCTGCAGGATGTCCTCCGCCGCGATGGTCTCCTTGCGGATGCGGCTCTCGGCGAAGGCCAGGTCCTCGGGGATGCCCGCGTCCAGGTGGTGGCACACCATGAGCATGTCGACGTGTTCGTCGAGCGTGTTCACGGTGTAGGGCATGGTGGGGTTGGTGGAGGAGGGCAGGAAGTTCTTCTCGCCCACCACGCGCAGGATGTCGGGCGCGTGGCCGCCGCCCGCGCCTTCGGTGTGGAAGGCGCAGAGCGTGCGGCCCTTCGTGGCTTCGATCGTGTTCTCCACGAAGCCCGATTCGTTGAGTGTGTCGCTGTGGATCGCCACCTGCGTGTCGGACTCTTCCGCCACGGCCAGGCACTGGTCGATGGCCGAGGGCGTGGTGCCCCAGTCCTCGTGCAGCTTCAGGCCGATCACGCCGGCCTCGATCTGCTCGCGCAGCGCGTCGGGCCGGCTGGCGTTGCCCTTGCCCAGGAAGCCGATGTTCATCGGCAGGCCGTCGGCCGCCTGCAGCATGCGCTCGATGTGCCAGGGCCCGGGTGTGCAGGTGGTGGCGAAGGTGCCCGTGGCCGGGCCGGTGCCGCCGCCCAGCATGGTGGTCACGCCCGAGGCCAGGGCCTCGTCCACCTGCTGCGGGCAGATGAAGTGGACGTGGCTGTCGATGCCGCCGGCCGTGACGATCATGCCTTCGCAGGCGATGACCTCGGTGCCGGGGCCGATGACGATGTCCACGCCGGGCTGTGTGTCGGGGTTGCCGGCCTTGCCGATGGCGGCGATGCGGCCGTCCTTCAAGCCGATGTCGGCCTTCACGATGCCCCAGTGGTCGATGATGAGCGCGTTGGTGAGCACGGTGTCCACCGCGCCTTGCGCGCGCGAGCGCTGGCTCTGTGCCATGCCGTCGCGGATGGTCTTGCCGCCGCCGAACTTCACCTCTTCACCGTAGCCACCGGCGGCCAGGGTGTAGTCCTTCTCCACCTCGATCAGCAGCTCGGTGTCGGCCAGTCGCACGCGGTCGCCCACGGTGGGGCCGAACATGTCCGCATAGGCGCGGCGGTTGATGCTTGCCATCAGAGCTTCCCTTGCGTGAGACCACGAAAACCGAACACCATCCGATCGCCCGCGTAATCCACCAGCTCCACGGTGCGTTGCTGGCCGGGTTCGAAGCGCACGGCGGTGCCGCTGGCGATGTTCAGGCGCTTGCCGCGCGCGGCGGCGCGATCGAAGTCGAGTGCGCCGTTGGTTTCGGCGAAGTGGTAGTGCGAGCCCACCTGGATGGGCCGCGTCGCCGTGTTCTTCACCACCAGCGTGGTCGTGGGGCGGTCGGGGTTGAGGATGTGCTCGCCCGCGTCGATGAGGTATTCGCCGGGTGTCATGGCGCTCAACCCGCGAGCAGGCCCCAGCCCATGTTCAGGCCCATCAGGGCCACCACCGCGCCGGCCGCGCGCGTCCACCACACGCTGTGGCGCAGCAGGCGCTTGCCCAGGCCGATGCCGGCCAGGTGCAGCAGGGCGGTGCCCGCCACCATGCCGAACAGGGCGGCCAGGTCGCCGAGTTCCTGGCCGTGTGCCGCGCCATGAAACAAGGCAAAGGCGCCCACCAGCAGCGCGCCCGCGGCTTCCGGCAGCTTCGCCCGCGCCGCCAGCAGCAGGCCCACCACCAGCATCGACACGGCGATCATCGGTTCGATGGCCGGGAATCCAACGCCGGCCTGAGCGAGCAGCGCGCCCGCGAACAGCGTCAGCGCAAAAGCGATCGGCGCGATCCAGAAGCGGCGCGCGGTCTCGGCGCTCCACACGCCCACGGCCACCATCGCGGCCAGGTGGTCCAGCCCGGTGATGGGGTGCAGGAAGCCGGTGAGGAAACCGCCGTGGTGCTCGGCGCCATCGGCGCCCACGTGGGCCAGGGCCAGCGAGGCCGTGCCCGCCAGGGCCAGCGCCGCGACGGTCTTGATCGTTGTCGAACGGGTCATTCTTCTGTGCTCCTCGGGTCAGGCAATGGGTTGGTGCACGGTCACGAGCTTCGTGCCGTCGGGAAAGGTGGCTTCCACCTGGATATCGGGAATCATCTCGGCCACGCCGTCCATCACGTCGGTGCGCGTGAGCACGGCGCGTCCCTCGCTCATGAGTTGCGCCACGGTCTTGCCGTCGCGCGCGCCCTCCATCACGGCGGCGGTGATGAGGGCGATGGCCTCGGGGTGGTTGAGCTTGAGGCCGCGGGCCTTGCGGCGTTCGGCCAGCAGGGCGGCGGTGAAGATGAGCAGCTTGTCCTTCTCGCGCGGGGTCAGGTCCATGGTTCGGCGGTTCTCCTCGGGGCTGGGTCAGCAAGACGCATACCTGATGAGGGTAATGGCATGAAAGCTGCACCGCCAGCCCCCGTGAACGCCCCTGCCGAGACCGCCGCCACCGCCTTGCCCGATGCGCCCCAGCGCATCATCAAGGTGCGCCGCGACTACAACAGCTGGGTCGGCAGCGAAACCATGGAGGACTACGCGCTGCGCTTCACACCGCAGCGCTTTCGCAAGTGGAGCGAATGGCGCGTGGCCAACACCGCCTTCGGCGTGGCCTCCTTCCTCATCCTGGAGGCCGTGGGCGCCACGCTGCTGGTCACCTACGGCTTCACCAACGCCGCGCTGGCCATCCTGGCCACGGGCCTGATCATCTTCCTGGCCGGCCTGCCCATCAGCGTCTACGCGGCTCGCCATGGCGTGGACATGGACCTGCTCACGCGCGGCGCGGGCTTCGGCTACATCGGCTCCACCGTCACCTCCCTCATCTACGCCTCGTTCACCTTCATCTTCTTCGCGCTGGAGGCGGCCGTCATGGCCTACGCGCTGGAGCTGGCGCTGGACATACCGCCCGCCTGGGGCTATCTCATCTGCGCGCTGGTGGTCATCCCGCTGGTGACGCACGGTGTCTCCGTCATCAGCCGCTTCCAGATGTGGACCCAGCCGCTGTGGCTGGTGATGATGGTGGTGCCCTTCATCTCCGTCGCCGTGCACGCCCCCGGCACATTCGGCGAGGTGGTGCACTACGCCGGTGCGTCCGGCACCGCCGTGGGGTTCGACTGGCACCTGTTTGGTGCCGCCCTCACGGTGGGCATTGCGCTCATCACGCAGATGGGTGAGCAGGCCGACTACCTGCGCTTCATGCCGGCGCGCCAGCCCGGGCGCGGCTGGCGCTGGTGGGCCGGGGTCATCGCGGGCGGGCCGGGCTGGGTGGTGATCGGGGTGCTCAAGATGCTGGGTGGCGCGGTGCTGGCCTACCTGGCCATCAGCCACATGGTGCCGCCCGAGCGCGCGGTGGACCCGAACCAGATGTACCTGGCCGCGTACGACTTCCTCATGCCCTACGGCTGGGCGGTCGCGGCCACGGCGCTGTTCGTGGTGGTCTCGCAGCTCAAGATCAACGTCACCAACGCCTACGCGGGCTCGCTGGCCTGGAGCAACTTCTTCTCGCGCCTCACGCACCACCACCCCGGCCGCGTGGTGTGGGTGGTGTTCAACACCTTCATCGCCTTCCTTCTGATGGAGATGAACGTCTTCCAGGCCCTGGGCCAGGTGCTGGGCGTGTACTCCAACATCGCCATCGCCTGGATCATGGCCGTGGTGGCCGACCTGGTGGTCAACAAGCCGCTGGGGCTGAGCCCGCCGGGCATCGAATTCAAGCGCGCGCACCTGTACGACATCAACCCCGTGGGCGTGGGCGCCATGGTGCTGGCTTCGGTGGTGTCCATCACCGCGCACATGGGGCTCATGGGGCCGACGGCCGAGGCCTTCTCGGCCGTGATCGCCATGGTCACGGCCTTCGTGGCGGCACCGGCCATTGCCTGGCTCACGAAGGGGCGCTTCTACATCGCGCGGCGCGCCGAACCGGGCGGCTACTCGCGCCTGGTGCCGCAGCGCTGCGTGATTTGCGAGCAGCACTATGAAGGGCCGGACATGGCGCACTGCCCGGCGTACCAGGGCCCCATCTGCTCGCTGTGCTGCACGCTGGACGCGCGCTGCGGCGACCTGTGCAAGCCGCACGCGCGCCTGTCCGTGCAGTGGAGCGACGCGCTGCGCCACCTGCTGCCGCAGCGCATGTGGCCCTACCTGGACGCGGGTCTGGCGCACTACCTGCTGCTCATGCTCATCGTGGCGCCCCTGCTGGCCGCCGTGCTGGGCCTGCTCTACCGGCAGGAGGTGCAGACCCTGGCCATCGAGATCGGCGGCAGCGCGTCCATGCTGGACACCGCGCTGCGATCGGGTTTCCTGCGCGTGTACGCGGTGCTGCTGCTGATCGCCGCCACCGTGGCCTGGTGGCTGGTGCTGGCGCACAAGAGCCGCGAGGTCGCGCAGGAGGAATCGAACCGCCAGACGCGGCTGCTGATGCAGGAGATCGAATCGCACCGCCGCACCGACGAGGCCCTGCAGCAGGCGCGCCACGCGGCCGAGCAGGCCAACCAGGCCAAGACGCGCTACATCAGCACCATCAGCCACGAGCTGCGCACGCCGCTCAACAGCATCCTGGGCTACGCGCAACTGCTGCAGGAAGACAGCGGCCTGGCGCCGCACCGCGCGCAGGCCATCCGCGTCATCCACCGCGGGGGGGAGCACCTGCTCTCGCTCATCGAAGGCACGCTGGACATCGCGCGCATCGAGTCCGGCAAGCTCGCGCTCGACGTGAAGCCCATGGCCTTCGCGGCCACGCTGGCCGAGGTGGCGGGCCTGTTCGAACTGCAGGCCGCGGCCAAGGGCCTGCGTTTCGTCTACGACACCGACGGCCGCCTGCCCGAGGCCGTGCGCGCCGACGAGAAGCGCGTGCGCCAGATCCTCATCAACCTGCTGGGCAACGCGGTGAAGTTCACGCGCGCCGGCGAGGTGCGCCTGCGCGTGCGCCATGCGCGCGAGATGGCGCACTTCGAGGTGCACGACACCGGTCCCGGCATGGGCGGCGCCGACATCGAACGCATCTTCGAGCCCTTCGCTCGTGGTTCGGCTGAGGCCGGCGAGGGCTCTGGCGTGCTGGGCACGGGCCTGGGCCTCACCATCGCGAAGATGCTCACCGACCTGATGGGGGGCGAGCTCAGCGTGCGCAGCACAGCCGGGCAAGGCAGCGTGTTCACCGTGCGCCTGTTTCTGCCCGAGATGCAGGGTGCGCTGCCGGTGCGCGAACGCATCGAGCAGCCGGTGGCTTACGAGGGCGCCGCGCGCCGCGTGCTGGTGGTGGACAACGAAGAGGCCGACCGTGAGCTGCTGCAGCGCTGGCTCGAGCCGCTGGGCTTCGAGGTGACGCTGGCGCGCAACGGCCACCACGCACTGGAGCTGCTGGCCGGCCTGCGGCCCGGCGATGCCGGTGCGCCGCACGCGGTCTTTCTGGACCTGGCCATGCCCGGCATCGACGGCTGGGAGACGCGCCGGCGCCTGCGCGCCGCTGGCTGGGCCGGCGTGCCGCTGGCCATCGTGTCGGCCAACGCCTTCGACAAAGGCCTGCACGGCGAACTGGACCCCGGCGAGGCCCTGCCGCCGCAGGATTTCTTCGTCAAACCCGTGCGGCGCTCCGAGCTGTTGGCCTGGCTCGCGCAGCGGCTGGACCTGCGCTGGAGCGAAGTGGCCGCGCCACCCGAACCGGTGGCCGCCCCCAGGGCCGAGGCCGCGCCGTCGACGGCGGCGGTGGGCGGCCCGCCGCCCGCCCGCGACGAGATCGAGCCCTTGCTCGAGCTCGTGCGACTGGGCTACACGCGCGGCATCCTGCAGTGGCTTGACGATTGGGTGCGCCGCCACCCCGAACGCGCCAGCCAGGCGGCCGCGCTGGCCACGCTGGCGCGCGAATTCCGCTTCGAGGCCATCGAACACCAGCTGGTCCGCGGCCATGCCTGAAACCATCGAACCGACCCCCTTGTCGCCGCGCCTGCCGCGCGGTGAGCACCGCGTGGTGCTCATCGTCGACGACGTGCCCGACAACCTCGCGCCGCTGCACGACGCGCTCGACGACGCCGGCTACACCGTGCTCGTCGCGCTCGACGGCGAGAGCGCCATCCGCCGCGCCCGGCAGGCCCTGCCCGACGTGGTGCTGCTCGACGCCGTGATGCCTGGCATCGACGGTTTCGAGGTCGCGCGCCGCCTCAAGGCCGACGCCGCCACCGCCGGCATTCCCATCATTTTCATGACCGGGCTGACCGAGACCGAGCACCTGGAGGCCGCCTTCGCCGCCGGCAGCGTGGACTACGTGACCAAGCCCATTCGGCCGCGCGAGGTGATGGCGCGCATGGGCCTGCACCTGCGCCAGGCCCGCCAGGCGCGCGAGGGCGCGCTGGAGCGCAGCCAGGCGCGCCACGCGCTCGACGCCTTCGGCTACGCCACCATCACCGTGCGCGCGAGCGACGGCCGCCTGCTGTGGCAGACCCCCCTGGCGCGCGAGCTGCTGCGCCAGCACGGCGTCGGCGATTCGGCGCACGCGCCCGAGGCCGTGCTGCAGTGGCTGCGCCGCCACCTGGCCGATGCCCAGGCCCTGCGCGAGCCGCCCCGCCTCACCATCGACAACGGCCCGCGCCGCCTCACCTTCCGCCTGCACCAGCGCGTGGGCGACGAGGACGGCGACCCGCTGGGCCAGGGCGACTGGCTGATCGTGATGCAGGAGAGCTCGGACGAATCGGCTTTCAGTGCGCTCTCGCAGGCCTTCGGCCTCACCGCGCGCGAGGCCGAGGTGCTCTACTGGGTCGTCAAGGGAAAAATCAACCGCGACATCGCCGACATCCTGGGCGCCAGCCCCGCCACCGTGAAGAAGCACCTGGAGCGCATCCACGCCAAGATGGGCGTGGAGACGCGCACGGCGGCGGCGGCGATGGCGATCCAGCGGGTGCGGCAACTGGAGTCGCCGGCGGGGTGAGGCGTGTGCCCCGCCGGGCAGGCGTCAGCCGGTCCTCGGTGGCGACGACTGCCGTGTCGGCTCCCTGGGCGTCAGCCTGAAAAGCCGCCGTTGGCCTCGGCGCGTTTCTGTACTGCGGCGATCTTGCAGGCCATGGTGATCTCGAACGCCACCAGTTTGGACGCCAGCTCGTCCGGGACATGGCTTAGCAGCCCTGCGGCCTTCATGCGCTCGATGCCTCGGGCCACGTCCTGGTGGCGCTGCCAAAAGAGGTCGAAGTCGTCCGGGACACCGCTGCCAGCCGGGTGCGTGCTTCCCACGACGCCGGAGACGTTCAGACCACTGAGCGCCGACTCCAGTTGCGCCACGGTCCATGGTTCGGGACCCGCGCTGGCCACCGGTGGAAGGTCATCGAGGGCGCGCCAGGCCTGGGCCTCTTTCGTCGCCACCGCAATGCCATGGGCTGCACCGGCGGGCTTCAGGGTTTGCGAGCGATCCGCGAGGTAGCCATTGACTTCGTCGACCATTTCGGCGGGGGCGTCGGTGTTGAGCACCAGCACCCTGTCATTCTTGAAGTTTTGCTTCATGACACCGAGCAGCGCCTGGGTGTCGGTGCCCGCTTCGATGAAGCCGGCGCTGTAACCCAGGGTCTCGGCCTGGGTCTCCAAGTGCGCCAGCAGGGCCTGCTGCTCAGGCGCCGGGGTGCCCAGCGCGATCACCCATAGAACCGGCTTGTGGGCATCGGCCGGGGGGGTGAAGCGGGTGGCGCGGGTCACGGCCTGGAGGGTCAAGGTCGCGCGCGCCCGGTGGTTGATGGGAAGTTGTCGGGGAATCATGAGGGTCCTTTGTCGAGATGGCCTGCAAGAAGGCAGGCGCCGTGTGAGTGCCCCGTTGCCCGCGCCGGTTCGTTGATTTTCATGGCCCCGTCATACGCCACCCGGCGTACATACGCCACCGCCCCCTCTCCCTAGCATCCGATCCGACCACCGACAGGGGCCCAAGCGCTCCTGTGTCAGGCGGTACGAACTCCCGTCCCGGGGGCCCTCAACGGATTCAGCTGGAGAAGCGCCATGTCGTCGAACACCTCCCACCCGCGTCGCCTGACGCTCAAGACCCTCGCGGCGGCTGCCGCCGTCGCATCGCTCGGCTTCACCGGCCTGAGCGCCCACGCACAGGAGACCATCAAGGTCGGCGTGCTGCACAGCCTGTCGGGCACCATGGCCATTTCGGAAACCGTGCTCAAGGACACGGTGCTGATGGCCATCGACGAGATCAACGCCAAGGGCGGCCTGCTGGGCAAGAAGCTCGAGCCCGTGGTGGTGGACCCGGCCTCCAACTGGCCCCTGTTCGCCGAGAAGACCAAGCAACTGCTGACGCAGGACAAGGTCGCCGTCATCTTCGGCTGCTGGACCTCGGTGAGCCGCAAGTCGGTGCTGCCGGTGGTGGAGGAGAACAACGGCCTGCTGTTCTATCCCGTGCAGTACGAGGGCGAAGAACTCAGCCCCAACGTGTTCTACACCGGCGCCGCGCCCAACCAGCAGGCCATCCCCGCGGTGGAGTACCTGATGAGCAAGGACGGCGGCTCCGCCAAGCGCTGGGTGCTGCTGGGCACGGACTACGTCTACCCGCGCACCACCAACAAGATCCTGCGCGCCTTCCTCAAGAGCAAGGGTGTGGCCGACGCCGACATCATGGAGGAGTACACCCCCTTCGGCCACAGCGACTACCAGACCATCATCGCCAAGATCAAGTCCTTCGCCAGCGAGGGCAAGAAGACGGCCGTGGTCTCCACCATCAACGGCGACTCCAACGTGCCCTTCTACAAGGAGCTGGGCAACGCCGGCCTGTCCGCCAAGGACGTGCCCGTGGTGGCCTTCTCGGTGGGTGAGGAAGAGCTGCGCGGGGTGGACACCAAGCCCCTGGTGGGCCACCTGGCCGCGTGGAACTACTTCATGAGCATCAAGAGCCCGGCCAACACGGCGTTCGTGAAGAAGTGGAGCGACTACGCCAAGGCCAAGAACATCGCCGGCCACAAGGACAAGCCCATCACCAACGACCCGATGGAGGCCACCTACATCGGATTCAACATGTGGGCGCAGGCGGTCACCAAGGCCAAGAGCACCGACGTGGACAAGGTGCGCCAGGCCATGTACGGCCAGACCTTCCAGGCCCCGGGCGGCTTCATCTCCACCATGGACAAGGAGAACCACCACCTGCACAAGCCGGTGTTCATCGGCGAGGTGCGCGCCGACGGCCAGTTCAACGTGGTGTGGAAGACGCCAGGCCCGGTGGTGGCCGACCCGTGGAGCGACTACATCGCCGAGAACAAGGGCAAGAAGAACGTGCCCACCAAGGCCGCCAAGGTCGCGTCCAAGTAAGCCGGCGCGGAGGTGTGATGCGGGGTGTGATCGTCCGTTGTTGTGCCGCGCTGGCGGCCTGGTGTTGCCTGGCCTGGCCCGCCCACGCGCTGACCGCGGCCGACGCGCTCGCGGTGGCGCGGGGCGACACGGACGACCGCATCGCCGCCATCAACCGCCTCGCCGCTTCGGCCGACGAGCGCGCCGCGGCCCTGCTGCGCGCGCTCGCCGCCGAATCGCTCAAGTCCACCGAGACGCAGGTTTTCATCGTCGAGGGCGACAGCGCCCTCGACGCCACCAGCGGCCAGCCCGCGACCCTGCCCGACATGGCGGAGGACGCGATGGTCAACAACCGCCTGCGCGGCGTGCTGGACACCGCCCTGGCCGGCATCGAACTCTTCAGCGCCGGCCCCGAGCGCCAGCGCGAGGCCGCGCGCAGCCTGCAACGCAACGCCTTCAACGACCCCGATCCCGAAGGCCTGCCGCTGATCGAGAAGGCGCTGGCCATCGACCTGGATGCGCAGGCGCGCCAGTCGCTCGAACTCGCGCAGGCGGCCATGCAGCTCGCCAGCGAGGACGAGGCGCTGCGCCTCGCCGCCGCCGTGAAGCTGGGCGAGGCGCGCCAGCCCATCGTGCGCCCGCTGATCGAAGAACGACTGGCCAGCGAATCGAGCGCCGAAGTGAAGGCCGCGCTGGCGCAATCGCTCAAGTCCATTGACCGCCGCATCGCCCTGGCCAGCGGCCTGGGTCAGGCCTTCACCGGCATCAGCCTGGGCAGCATCCTGCTGCTGGCGGCGCTGGGCCTGGCCATCACGTACGGCCTCATGGGCGTGATCAACATGGCGCACGGCGAGCTGATCATGATCGGCGCCTACGCCACCTGGCTCGTGCAGGGCGTCTTCCGCCAGCACCTGCCGGACTGGTTCGATTTCTACCTGCTGCTGGCGCTGCCGGCCGCCTTCGCCGCCTCGGCCCTGGTGGGCGCGGTGATGGAGCGCACCGTGATCCGCTTCCTCTACGGCCGCCCGCTGGAGACGCTGCTGGCCACCTGGGGCATCTCGCTGGTGCTGATGCAACTGGTGCGCAGCCTGTTCGGCGCGCAGAACGTGGCGGTGGAGAACCCGAGCTGGATGAGCGGTGGCGTCACCTTGCTCGGCAGCCTGAACCTGCCCTGGAACCGGTTGATCATTCTGGCCTTCGCGGCGGCGGTGCTCATCGGCGTGTCGCTGCTCATCGCGCGCACGCGGCTGGGGCTGTTCGTGCGTGGCGTCACCCAGAACCGGCCCATCGCCGCCTGCATGGGCGTGAACACCGCGCGCATCGACACCTGGGCCTTCGCGCTGGGTTCGGGCATCGCGGGCCTGGCGGGTTGCGCGCTCTCGCAGATCGGCAACGTCGGGCCCGACCTGGGGCAGGCCTACATCGTCGATTCCTTCATGGTGGTGGTGCTGGGCGGCGTGGGCCAGCTCGCGGGCACGGTCTACGCGGCCCTGGGCCTGGGCCTGCTCAACAAGTTCATCGAAGGCTGGGCCGGTGCCGTGCTCGCCAAGATCGCGGTGCTGGTGTTCATCATCGTGTTCATCCAGAAACGCCCGCAAGGCATCTTCGCCCTCAAAGGAAGGAGCGTGGAAGCATGAGCCGGATGCCCGTGCCCACCCCCGCCGTGGTGCTGCCGCCCCGCGCACCCCTGCTGACCCGCGCCGGCTGGAGCGCTTTCCTCGTCGCGCTGCTCGCCGTGTGCGCGCTGGCGCCCGTGCTCAACCTGCTGGTGCCCGCCGGCAGCGCTTTCCACCTGAGCGACTACTTGGTCAGCCTGCTCGGCAAGATCATGTGCTACGCCATCTGCGCGCTGGCCATGGACCTGATCTGGGGCTACAGCGGCATCCTCTCGCTCGGTCACGGCCTGTTCTTCGCTCTCGGCGGCTACATGATGGGCATGTACCTCATGCGCCAGATCGGCCGCGACGGCCAGTACCAGAACGAGCTGCCGGACTTCATGGTGTTCCTGGACTGGAAGGAACTGCCCTGGCACTGGGCGCTGTCCGACAGCTTCCTCGCCACGCTGGCGCTCATCGTGCTGGTGCCCGGCGGCGTGGCCTTCGTGTTCGGCTACTTCGCCTTCCGCTCGCGCATCAAGGGCGTGTACTTCTCCATCATCACGCAGGCGCTCACCTTCGCGGCGCTGCTGCTGTTCTTCCGCAACGAGACGGGCTTCGGAGGCAACAACGGCTTCACCGACTTCAAGCGCATCCTGGGCATCGCCATCGCCACGCCGCAGATGCGCATGTTCCTTTTCGTGCTCACGGGCCTCACGCTGCTGGGCTTCTTCCTGATGGCGCGCTGGCTGGTGCGCAGCAAGTACGGCCGCGTGCTGCAGGCCATCCGCGACGCGGAGAACCGCACCATGTTCTGCGGCTACGACCCGCTGCCCTACAAGCTCAGCATCTGGACGATCTCGGCCGTGATGTGCGGCATCGCGGGCGCCCTGTACGTGCCGCAGGTGGGCATCATCAACCCCAGCGAGATGAGCCCGGCCAACAGCATCGAGATCGCCATCTGGGCGGCCGTGGGCGGGCGCGGCACGCTGATCGGACCCATCGTGGGCGCCTTCCTCGTCAACGGCGCCAAGAGCTGGCTCACCGTGACCTTCCCCGAGTTCTGGCTCTATGTGCTGGGCGGCCTGTTCATCGTGGTCACGCTGTTCATGCCGCAGGGTGTGGTGGGGCTGGTGCGCAAGCTGTGGAAAGGAAAGCAGGCATGACGCCCGATCTGATGCAGGCCGGCGCGGAGCGCATGCAGAAGTTCGCGGGCCTCCTGCCCTCGGGCAAGACCGAATCGGGCGGGCGCAAGGCGGGTTACTCGCGGCCCGTGGTGGCGGGCGAGGTCGATGTCACGCACGGCCGCATCCTCTACCTGGAAGACGTGCACGTCGCCTTCGACGGCTTCAAGGCCATCAACGGCCTGTCGCTGGACATCGCGCCCGGCGAACTGCGCTGCATCATCGGCCCCAACGGCGCGGGCAAGACCACGATGATGGACATCATCACCGGCAAGACGCGACCCGACAAAGGCACGGTGTTCTTCGGCTCCACCATCGACCTGCTGCGCCACCGCGAGGCCGAGATCGCCGCGCTGGGCATCGGCCGCAAGTTCCAGAAGCCCACCGTGTTCGAGCAGCTCAGCGTCTACGAGAACCTGGAGCTGGCGCTGGCGACCAACAAGCGCGTGTGGCCGTCCATGCACTTCCGCCCCAACGGCGAGCAGCGCGACCGCCTGGCCGAGGTGCTGCTCACCATCCACCTGGCCGAGCACGTGGCGCGCCGCGCGGGCGAGCTGAGCCACGGCCAGAAGCAGTGGCTGGAGATCGGCATGCTGCTGATGCAGGACCCCAAGCTGCTGCTGCTGGACGAGCCCGTGGCCGGCATGACGGACGAAGAGACCGAACGCACCGCGCAGCTCTTTCTCACGCTCAAGGGACATCACTCCCTGATGGTGGTGGAGCACGACATGGCCTTCATCCGCACCATCGCCGAGAAGGTGACGGTGCTGTGCGATGGCGCTGTGCTGGCCGAAGGCACGCTCGACGAGGTGCAGGCCGACGAGCGCGTGATCGAGGTGTACCTGGGGAGATGAGCATGTTGGACGTGAAGGACCTCCACCAGTACTACGGCGGCAGCCACATCCTTCGCGGCGTGGGCCTGCAGGCCAAGGCCGGCGAGGTGACGGTGGTGCTGGGCCGCAACGGCGTGGGCAAGACCACGCTGCTCAAATGCCTGATGGGCCTGGTGCCGGCCAAGAGCGGCGAGCTGGTGTTCGACGGCCAGTCCGTCCGCTCCGCGCCGCCCTACGTGCGGGCCCACCTGGGCATGGGCTACGTGCCACAGGGGCGCGAGATTTTTGCGCGCCTGACGGTGCAGGAGAACCTGCAGATGGGCCTGGCCACGCGCCCCCTGGGCACGCCGGTGCCGCCGCAACTGTTCGAGCTGTTTCCCGTGCTCAAGCAGATGCTGGGGCGCCGTGGCGGTGACCTGTCGGGCGGACAGCAGCAGCAACTGGCCATCGCGCGCGCCCTCGCCAGCAAGCCCAAGCTGCTGATCCTGGACGAGCCCACCGAAGGCATCCAGCCCAACATCATCAAGGACATCGGCCGCGTGATCCGCCAGTTGGCCACGCAGGGCCTGGACGGCGAGCCCATGGCCATCGTGCTGGTGGAGCAGTACTACGACTTCGCCGAGGCCCTGGCCGACCGCTACCTGGTGATGGAACGCGGCGAGGTGATCGCCAGCGGGCCGGGCAGCGAGATGCAGGAGAGGGGCGTGCGCCAACTCGTGGCCATCTGAGGCCCGAGCCGCCAACCGCGCCGCCGGCGGGGTTTCTCCGCCATGCCCGGGCCATCGGGCGCAACATGGCATTGCCCCGGTCTGCGCCGCGCGCGGCCCCTGGTTCATGCAGGAACGCCGCTTGCCGCGCGGAATGCCCAATCACCTTTTTCGTGAGGGCCCTGCCATGACGCACAAGTACCCGCCGCCCGACCAGGCCCTGGCCGAGCACCCCAAGGACTATTCCGACCCCGAGCTCAAGGAGTTCACCGACGAGTTCGCGCAGGACATCATGGACGAGGTGACGCCCATCATGCCCCTGGTGCTGCCGCTGATGGCGGCGCTGCAGATGTTCATGCTGGCGTTCATCGCCGTGGTGATGGCCTGAGGCCGCTGGGTGAGGGGCCGTTGACGCGGCCCCGCTCGTTCAGTCCGCCGTGATCTTGCGCTCGCGGATCACCGCGCCGAAGCGTTTGGAGTCGTCCATGCCGCGCTTGCCGAACTCGGCCGGCGACAGCGGCAGGGCCTCGCCGCCCAGGTTCACCATGCGCTCGCGCACGGCCGGCGTGGCCAGGATCTTGTTGATCTCGGTGTTCAGGCGCGTGATGACGGCCGGCGGCGTGCCGGCGGGCGCGTAGAAGCCGAACACGGTGTCGGCGTCGAATCCCTTGAGGCCGGCTTCGTCCAGCGTGGGCACGTTGGGGAACAGCGGCGATCGCTTGCTGCTGCCCACGGCCAGCAGCTTCAGGCGCCCGCTCCTGGCGTGCTGCAGGCCGATGCCGGGATCGAAGAGGTAGTCGATCTGGTTGCCCAGCAGGTCGTTGAGCGCGGGCGCCGCGCCGCGGTAGGGCACGTGCACGGCGAACAGACCGGCCTGGCTCTTGAACATCTCGCCGGCCAGGTGCGGCGAGCTGCCGTTGCCCGGCGAGCCGTAGCTGAGCTTGCCGGGCTGCGACTTCACCAGGGCGATGAATTCCTGGATGTTGTTGGCCTTCAGCTCATTGCGCGCCATCAGATACACCGCGATGCGCGCGGCCGAGGCCACGGGCACCAGGTCTTTCGTGGGGTCGAAGCTCATCTTCGAATAGAGGTGCGGGTTCACCGACACCATGCCGCCGGAGGACAAGAGCAGGGTGTAGCCATCGGCCGGCGACTTGGCCACCGCGTCGCCCGCCACGTTGCCGTTGGCGCCGGGGCGGTTCTCCACCACCACGGTCTGGCCCAGGGCATCGGCCAGGGGCGTGGAGACCAGGCGCGCGATCTGGTCGGCCGCGCCGCCGGGCGCGAAGCCCACCACCACCTTGACCGGCTTGTCGGGCCAGGCCTGCGCGAGCGCGGCGGGGGTGGCCAGCAGCGTGGCCGCGGCGAGGGCGGTGGCGGTGAGCAGGGATTTCATGCGGTGTCTCCTTGTGGTGTGTTGTCGATGGGACGGGAACTCAGCTGGCCTGCTTCTTCAGGCGCGGATTGTGGTGCCAGCGGATGGGCTGCGGCTTCAAGGGCCGCGCGGGCGCGCCATGTTGCAGCAGTGCGCGGTCCAGCGCGGTGCCGGCCTCGTCGGCCAGCGCGGCCTCGCGGGCCTGGGCCACGGCCTCGGCCTCGGCCTCGGCCGCGCCGGGCTTCGCGGGGTCGGCCGGATGCGCCAGATGGTCCACGATGTGCAGCAGGTTGTCCTTGCCGCGCTCGTTGGTGCTGCCGTAGCCCTTGATGAGGCGGCCGCAGCGCGCGAGCTCCAGGCCCAGCCGCGCGTCGGCACCGGCGCCGCGCTCCACGGCGGCCAGCCAGCGCTCGATGAGCGCCTGTTCCGTGGCGAAGCGGCTGCCGAGGGGGCGCAGGCGCCTGGTCGCGGCCAGTGTGCGCAAGGCGATCAGGCCGAACACCCCGTGGCTGGACACCTTCAGCGGCAGCGCCCACGGCGCCTTGCCAGCTTGCACGCGGCGCTGGTCCCAGGCCAGCACGCGGCGCGCCAGCGATTCGGGCAACAAGGCCGCGAACTCGGGCGCACCGGGCTTGAAATGGTCGTAGACGCGCAGCAGGTCGCCGTCCGTGGCCTTCACCTCGCGGCGCACGCGCGCGGCGCGGCTGGCGCGCGCCTTGAGCTCGGCCACGCGCACGATGTCGTCGAAGGCCATCCACAGCGCGAGCCAGCGCGCGGCCTCGCGGCTGGCGGCGAAGCCCTGCGCGCCGGCCGGATCGCCCGCGCGTTCGGCCGCCAGCACGCGCTGCATCCGGTCGAGGTAGCGCTGGCCGTAGGCGGCGTCCTGGTACTCGCAAGTGCGCGCGTGGCCCAGGGCCAGGATGTCGTGAAGCGCGGCGGGGAAGGGCGCCAGCAGGGCGGCGGGCGTGGCCACGGCGGCCGCTGGTGCCTCGTCGCTGTCGTCGTTCATCACTTGCTCGACCCAGCGCGCCTGCTCGCGCTGCGCGCTCACCGCGTCGAAGGCGAGCGCGAAGCCGCGCAGGCTGGCCCTGGCGTGGCCGCCCGCGCCGCCCACCACGGCCTCGTAGTCGGTGCGGCTGAAGGGCAGCAGGCCACTGGCGGCGATGGCGCCGAGCATGACCGCGCTGACCACGGTGCCCGCTTCGCGCGTGAGCGCGGCCATGTCCAGCACGTGGTGCGCGCGGCTGTGCTCGCGCACCAGCGCCAGCAGCGGCGCCTCGTCGCGGCGGCCATCGCCCAGCACCATCTTCTCGGCCGTGGTGAGCGCGCGCGAGGACGAGGTGATCACCAGCGTGTGCTCGCTGGACGCCAGGCCGTTGCCGATCTGGCGGCCGGTTTCCAGCAATTCGGAAGACACCAGGGCATCGAGCCGGCCCGGCAACGGGTTCAGGCCGAACACCGGGCGTCGGGCGCCCAGCTCGGCCAGCGGCACGGGGAAGAACTCGAGGTAGTAGGTGGTGGCGCCGGTGCGCTGGGCCACGCCGGGAATGCTGGTGGCCTGGGCCGGATAGCCCGCGTGGCGCGCCGTGTCCACCAGCCAGTCGGTGAGCGTGCCGCCGCCTTCACCGCCGAGGGCGCAGAGCAGCAGGGAGATGGGTTGCGTGGACATGGTCAGGCCTCCCGCCGGGCCGCCCCAAGGGAGGCCTGCGCCCCCTCGGGGGGCAGCGAATACACGAAGTGAGGAGCGTGGGGGTACATGGTCATGCGGCCTGGAGGAAGCGGACGAAGGGCGCCCGCACGGCATCGAGCAGCCGCTCGTGCCAGCGCGGGTTCTGCACCACCTCGGCGCGGTAGAAGGAGGGGCACAGCGTGGCCGCGTGCGCGTTGGCGCCGCACAGGCCGCAGCCCACGCAGCCGTCGATGACGGTGGCCACCGGGTCGACCTTCAGCGGGTCGGGGTTGTCCTTGAGCGTGAGCGTGGGGCAGCCCGAGAGGCGGATGCAGGCGTGGTCGCCGTTGCACACGTCTTCGTCCACACCGTACTTCACGCGCACCACGCGTTTGCCTTTCTTCAGCAGGCCGGCGATCCAGGGCTTGATGCGGCGCTGGCGTTCGAGCTGGCATTCGCCCTCGGCCACGATGACCTTGAGGCCCTGGAAGTCGGTGGTGAAGGCCTCGGTGAGCGTGGCGCGCACCTGCTCCACCTCGTAGGTGTGCACCGTGCGCAGCCAGGCGACGCCCAGGCCCTTGAGCGTGCTCTCGATCGTCTGGTTGGCGTGCACCAGACTCTGCGCCTTGTTCTCGGCCAGGTCCTTCACCAGCTCGTCGGGTGTGGAGATGATGTCCTGCGTGCCGGTGGCCGAGGTGTAGCCGTTCTTGAAGATGAGCAGCACCGCGTCGTCGCCGTTGAAGAGCGCGCTCTGCACGCCCGTGAGCAGGCCGTTGTGCCAGAAGCCACCGTCGCCCATCACCGAGAGCACGCGCCGGCGCATCAGCGGTGACACGCCCGCGCGGCTGGCCAGGCTCATGCCGTAGCCCAGGATGGAGTGGCCGAAGGAGAAGGGTTCGAAGGTGGCGAGCGCGTGGCAGCCGATGTCGCCCGCGATGTGCACCGGGCCCACGTCCTGCTGCGCGAGCTTGAGGGCGGAGAACACCGGCCGCTCGGGGCAGCCGATGCACATGCCGGGCGGGCGCGCGGGCAAGGCACCGCCCACGGCCTTGGCCACGTCGGCGCGGCGCTGCGCATTGCCCTGCAGCCAGGCGCGGGCCGACGCCAACGCAGCGGCATCGACGGCCAGGTACTTCTCGACGAAGCCCGCCAGGCCCTGCGACATCACCTCGGCCGTGTACTCGCCGGCGCTGGGCAGCAGGTCCTTGCCGTGCAGCGGGGTGGCGATGCCGGCGCGGCGCAGCAGCGTGGCGAGTTCCTGCTCGATGTACTCGGGCTGGCCTTCCTCGATCATCAGCACGGCGCGCTTGCCCTCGCAGAAGCGCTCGAGCTGCTCGGGCACCAGCGGGCTCGTCACGTTGAGCACCAGCATCGGGATCCTGGATTCGCCGAAGGCGTCGGCCAGACCGAACTGCTGCAGCGACCGGATGAGGGTGTTGTAGAGGCCGCCCTGCACGATGAGGCCGAGGTCCTGGTGCTCACCGTCGAACAGCTCGTTCAGGGCGTGCTCGGCGATGTAGCGGCGCGCGGCGGGGACACGCTGCTCGCCCTTGAGCTTCTCGTGGCGGAAGGTCACGGGCGGGTGCGCCAGGCGCATGTAGTCGAAGCCGGCGGGCTCCTGGATCAACTGGCGCGTGGAGATGGCTGGCGCGACGTTGTCCTTGGTGTCGAAGCTGCCGCGCACGTGGCAGGCGCGGATGCGCAGCTCCATGATGGCCGGCATGTTCGAAGCCTCGGAGAGGCGAAAGCCGTGCTCGACCATGTGCACCATGCGCGCCAGATCGGGCCGCGGGTCGAGCAGGAGCATGCCGCTCTTGAGCGCGTAGGCGTGCGTGCGTTCCTGGATCACGCTGGCGCCTTCGCCGTAGTCCTCGCCCACCACGATCAGCACGCCGCCCGTGACGCCGGGCGAGGCGAGGTTGGACAGCGCGTCGGCCGCCACGTTGGTGCCGACGATGGACTTCCAGGTGACGGCGCCGCGCACGGGGTAGTGGATGGAGGCGCCCAGCATGGCCGCGGCCGAGGCCTCGTTGGAGCAGGCCTCCACGTGCACGCCCAGGGTGTCGAGGTAGGGCTTGGCCTGCACCATCACGTCCAGCAGGTGCGAGACCGGCGCGCCCTGATAGCCCCCCACGTAGGAAACGCCCGACTGCAGCAGGCCCTTGGTGATGGCGAGGATGCCCTCGCCATGGAAAGTCTGGCCAGCGCCGAGCTGAAGGGACTGGATCTCCTCGCCGAATGAAACTTCCAAAGCCCTGTCTCCGTGGGTGTGTCGTGGGGAACCGGCGGAGTATGGGCGCTGCCAGTCCATCGATCCATACAATGAGGCCACTAAGTCTCATTATTTCCATGCATGTCAAGGACCTGGACCTGAACCTGCTGCGGCTGTTCGCCGAGGTGTACCGCGCGGGCAGCGTGAGCCGTGCGGCCGAGCGCCTGGGGCTCACCCAGCCGGCGGTGAGCCACGGCCTCACGCGCCTGCGGCTGCTGGTGAAAGACCCGCTGTTCATGCGCGCCCACGGCGGCGTGCGGCCCACGCCGCGCGCCGTGGCCCTGGCCGAGGCGGTGCAGGACGCGCTGGACGCGCTCGAAGGCGCGCTCGGGCGCACCAGCGTGTTCGATCCGTCCACCTCGCGCCACCTGTTCCGCCTGCACATGAGCGACATCGGCGAGGGCCGCTTCCTGCCCGAGCTGATGGCCTGGCTGCACGCGCAGGCGCCGGGCGTGCGCGTGGCCACGCAGCCCGTGCCGCAGGCGATGCTCGCCGATTCGCTGGACGCGGGTGCGATCGACTTCGCCTTCGGCTTCCTGTCGCAGGTGCGCGAGACGCGCCGCGTGGAACTGCTGCGCGACCGCTACGTGGTGCTGCTGCGCAGCGGCCACCCCATGCGGCAGCGCCTGCAGTCGCTGCGTGGCGCGGCGCAACTTCGTGCCCTGCAGCAACTGGACTTCGTGGCCGTGCGCGCGCACGCCGACACGCTGCGCATCCTGCAGCGCACCGGCCTGCAGGAGCGGCTGCGCCTGACCACCGAGCACTTCATGGTGCTGCCCTCCATCGTGCAGGCCACCGACCTGTGCGGTGTGATGCCGCGCAACATCGCGCGCGGCATGGTGCAGGCGGGTGGCTGCGCGGTGCTGGAGCCTTCATTCGAAGGCGCGAACTTCAGCGTCTCACTGCACTGGAGCCACCGCTTCGAGGCCAACCCGGCGCACCGGTGGTTTCGGGAGGGGGTGGTGGGACTGTTCTCGGAGCGGTGAGCGATGGCCAGCCGCGCGGATCAGACCCGCGTGAGCAGCAGATGGCCAGGCGGTGCTGAGCCCGGTGCCCAGCCGTTCTGCTCGGCCTTTTGAACGCATCGGTCAAGGCGTTGCCGGGACTCGCTCGGCAGTTCCAGTTGCTCCAGCTTGATCAGCGTCGCGGCCCAGACACCGATCAGAGGAAGGTCGAGCGTTTCCAGGCAGTTCAAGGCGGCGTTGATGGTGTTCGCGTCCACCGGGGCCTGGGGCGTGGCCGCGAGCACGGCGGCCACGGCTCGCAGGCTGTCCTCGCTGTCATTGCGGAAGTCAAGGTGCCTGCGCAATTCATCGAGGACCAGTTGGGTGGTGAGTGTCACTTGGCTATTGCCCACGAAAGCCCTGATGAACGGATGGCCCCTGTGTTGGTAGACCATCGTGATCACCACGATCTGGAGCAGCGCCGGAACGACAATGCTCTCGTTGTGGACCTCGCGCAACGCACCCATGAGCCGATGCACCGCGCTCAAGTGCCAGGCGTTGCCCTCCTGCGGGTTCGTCAAGGACCGGCATAGAAACATCGCCATCAGGGTCGGGATGGTGCGATACGGCAATTGCGCCGTGGGCGTTGCGATCGCGGTTGCCACCAGGCCCATCAATGCACCGAGACAAGTGTCGAAGTCTTCTCGCGTGGCAATGCCCATGTGCGCATCCAACCACACCTGAAGCCGTTGCACGGGCGTCAATGACCATGTGCGGTCCGGCATTTTCTCCAGGCGCCGATACAGGATCCGAGGGTCTGTGTTGATCAGATCCTTCTTCACCGAGAAGCTTCTGATCGACGTCGGCTTTTCGCGGTCGATGAGCGCAAGCGTGTAGAAGCAGGACAGGTGAACGTAGGCTTGGATACGTTCCTGAAATTGCTTGCTGACGGTGCAAAGGCCGGCATTGAAGCGCGCGATGGTCCAGGCGTCTTCGACGGTGATGGCTCTGGAGGGATCCGACGCAGCGTGCTCGATGACCTGCGCCTGGGCGTCCGCATGCAAGTCGTTGAAGGCGAAGGATGGGAATCGGGATATGGGGCTCGTGCGGTTCATGGTGGCTCCGGAGGGGAGGGCCTCAGTCACCACGCCTCCCGCGGAGTTCCCCACCGGGTCAGTCCACCGGTCGCGCGTCCAACAGTCCCACGCGCTCCGGCGCCCGATACCCCGCTGGCAGCGCCACCCCACCCGGCGTCACGCCCGCGTGGTCACCCAGGCGCAACGGGCGCGCGCGGTAGGTGTGGCGCATGGCGTCCACGCGCTGTTGCAGGGCTTCGCGCGCGGCGATGCGCTCGGCGTGCCGTTGCAGCACCTGGTGCGCCGATTCGATGAGCTTGGCGTTGCGCGTGCGCTCGGCGTCGACAAGCAACTGCTCCACCGTGCCCGTCGGGTCGCCCTTGAGGCTCAGGCGCATGGCCTGTTCGGACAGATTCAACACGCGCGCATGGCCGGTGCGCAGGGCCTCGGCCCAGGTGTCCTGGCCCTTGGCGGCGCAAGCCAGCAGCTCGCTCATGGCGCGGCTGGTGCCGAAGCGCAGGGCGATGGCGCTGATGGCGGTGTCGGCGTCGGGTGGTGTCGCGCCGCGCTGCGCCAGGCGCACCATCAGCGTGACGAGGTTGCACGCGCTCTCGGTGTCGAAGCCGGGCGTGAGCACCTCGCGCATGAGCCGCGCCGTGGTGTCCTGCGCCGCCGCAGTCACCTTGTTGTGCAGGTTGTTGATGGCACCAGCCACTTCGTGCAGGCGGCGCGGGCGTTCGGGCTCGAAGCTGCGCTCGGCGATGCGGGCGAGGTGGTCCACGCAACGTTGCAGGCCGCGGGTGTCGTTGTTGTCGAAGCGCGCGAGCGCCAGCAGCACCAGGGCCTGCGGGTCGAACAGCTTGGAGTCCACGCCCAGGCGCGCGGCGCGGTCCAGCAGGGCCACGCCCTCGCCGCGGTCACCGCCGTAGAAGGCCAGCATGCCGTGCTTGAGCAGGCGGCTCACCGAGTGCGGCGTGAGCCGCGTGGCCATGGCGTAGGTGGCCAGGGCCTGGTCGAACTGGCCCAGCTCGAACTGCGCGCGGCCCATCACGTCGTAGGCGTCGGCGTAGCCGTCGTCGTCGGCCAGCAGGCTTTCGATGGTGGTGACGGCTTTCGCCGGCACGCCCGATTCGAGCTGCGCCCGCGCCACGCCCAGGCGTGCCCAGGGCAGGGTCTTGGCCTCGATCACCGCTTCGTACAGGCGCTGCGCCTCGCCGATGTGGCCGGCGCGCAGCAGCAGCTCGGCGCCGATGCGCGCGGCGTACAGCCAGTAGTCCTGCTTCGTCTCGAAGCGCGCCAGGCACAGGGCGGTGGCGTGGTCGAAGTCCTGCGCGTCGATGGCGCTGAAGATGGCGTGCAGCACCCGCTTTCGCTGGCGCGCGAGCTGGATGCGCTCGCCCAGGCTGGCGGCGGTGTGCGGCTTGAGCAGGTAGGCGTCGAGCGCGGATTCGGCCGCTTCGGCCACCTTGCTGTAGGTGGCCTCGGCGGTGAGCATCACGAACACCGTGTGAAAGGGCAGGATCTGGTGGCGGCGCAGGTCGTCCAGCAGTTCCTGGCCGGAGTAGCTTTCCTTGTCGAAGCTTTGTTCGCAGACGACCACGTCGTAGTGCTGGGCCTCCAGCCGGCGGCGGGCGTCGTGCACGCGCGCGCACTGGGCCACGTTGCCCACGCCCAGGTCGCGCAGTTGCGACACGATGATCGCGCGCGACTGCGCGTTGCCTTCGATGACGAGGGCGGCGGCGGCGTGCAGGGGGTTGTCGGCGAGGTGCATGAAGGGGCACGGCCCGCAATGGGCCGTGTGGGCATTGTGCCGGTGCCGCGCCGGGGGCGATGCGGGGAAAAGCGGGGGTGGGCGGGCTCAGATCCGCCCGGTGCATGCTTCCTCAGCCTGGCGGGAGCACGGATTCCAGGTACGTCATCACCTCGTCCTGGTGCGGCCGCTTGGCGTCGAATGCCTGAGGCTGCAGCCCGTGCTGCCGGCATGCAAGCCGGTACCGCAGGAGGAGCTGGTCGATCACCCGACCGTGTGACCAGTGCGAGGGAAGCCATTTCATGGCCCGGCGCAACTCCGCCACGTCCCGTTGCGTCGAGATGGTCTGGACCAGTTTCACCAGCTTCTCGTTGAATTCGTTGTGGTGCTTGTTGCCCGGCCGATGCCCCTGGGATTGCAAGGCCAGACTGTACTTGGCAATCGCCAGCTCCACCGCCGCGATGAAGGGCGACACGAGCACCTCGCGAGGCGCGTTGGTCGGGGCACTCTGTGAGGGTCCAGGGCCAAGTTGGATGGCGTGTTCGCTGGGCATTCCCTGCGCCACCTTGTCCGGCGACTCGGTGCGCGGTGTTGGTGTGACGGCGGTCCGTGGTGGGGCGGCTTGCGCCAGGCCGAGCTGACCGAGTACCAGGCTGCGCAGCCGCTCCACGCGCTCCGAAGATTGTTCCTTCAGGGCGGCGATCATCGCCAGGACGAGGGCGTGGGCCTGGTCGTCGCTGCAGCACACCTGCAGGACCTCGTGCACCCTTTCGTTCAACGCGCTCAGCAGAACCTGATCGTTCGGCAATGGCTTGTCGAGGCTGATGTTGTCCAGCGCCGTCCGCAGGCCATCCAGGGTTTGTATGTCCGGGCGCTGCGCGCTCTGCGCGAACTGTGGCAGAGAGGCCTTGGGTGTCACCAGCAACAGGAGCAGAACGTTCGTCGCTTCGTCCACCTTGGGGTACCACTCGCTGACGGCGGTGGGAAGACCCAGGGCCCACTCCAGCTTCTGCCGGTTCAGGGCGTGCAGGTAGTTCGTTGCAAGGATCGCGGCTTCTGCGGGCGCCGTCTGGGCGGCGAGTTCCAGCAGCCACAGGTCCGCGACGTTCCGGACGTACGGAAGCAGTGCGAGGACTCCGGAGAAAAAGAGCGTGGTCGCGGCCAGGGTCTTCGCTGTCCGGGGGCCCGTTTCCTGCTGGATGACCAGCAGCTCGGCGTGAAGCTGTTGCGTCAGCCGCTCGAGCGCTTCCTGGATGCCGGGGAACTCGGGTTCCTGGATGATCGCGTGACGCTTCGCCGTGGGCGCCGGGCACAGGCGGGCGAGGACCTGCTCGATGCGCTCCTGCCGATGTTCGTCATGGGTCCCTTTGTCGACGAGTTCGATGGCGCGCGCCAGGGTCGCCGCGAACAGCTCGCTTGTCTTGTCGCTGACGTGGAGCCACCCGCGCAGCTCGTTCAACAGGTCCACCAGCTCGGGGGCGCAGAGCCGGGGCAGCAGTTGCCTGAGGCCATTGACGAGGCCCGGCGGCACATAGCCGCATCGGGATCTGCCTATGGTGGTTGCCCCCCAGGCCTTGTGCGGCTTCACCAGTTCCAGAACACGAGATGCACCGGTGCCCTCGTGCGCTTTCAGGAAGTCGTCGACGGGATAGGGATCGGGATACTGCTCCGCGATGGGACGGGTGAGGCAGTCGATCAGCTCCTGGGAATGTTTGTGCTTGTACGGCTCGTTGTCGGCCAGGACGATGAGCTGGTAGGCGACCCGGTCGATGCCGGGCAGGGACTTGAATTCGAGAACCGTTTCTGCAAACAGCAGGAACTGCTCGAATGTCTTGATGTTCGGCAGTCTCAGAAGAAGACCGTCCACGAGTTCCCGCTCGTTCTTCGAGGACGTCTTGACGAGGTCCAGGTCGTGCTTGAGCCGATTGAGTGGTGTGTCAAGCGCTGTGTCGAGCGAGAGGCTCTCCATGGCCTGCGCAAGGTTCGAGACGGGGGACTGCTCCGAAGCGGGCCGGTCTTTTGGCAGCGTGCCAGGCCACGTCGCGACGGACGAGGATGGAGAGCGTTTCTTGGCGGAAGGGGGGATCATCTGGCTCGTGACGGAGGTGAACGCCAGAGCGGTGGCGCGTCCGGGCAGGGCGCAGCTGAGTGCGCCCGGGCATTGGGCGGTTCCGTCCGGTGGGAGCCCGCGGCCGGGGCGCGTGGGACGCGTCAGACGCGCCAGATGCGCGGCGCGGTGCCGCCGAGCGCCCAGGCTTGCACGCGCAGCGACGCCCACACGCGTTGCAGCGTGGCCATGAGCGGCTCCACTTGCGGTGCGAGGGCACGCACCACGAGCAGGCGCGGATCGGGGCTGGTGGCGCCCGCGTGCACGCCCGAAGCGGCTTCGGCCAGCGCGGCGCGCGCGGCGTCGAGCAAGGCCTCGCGCCGCGCGTCGGGCCACGCCGTGCCGCGCGCGAGCCACAGCGTGCCCAGGGCCCGTTGCCCCGCGAGGCCCAGGGGGCTGTCGAGCAGGCGCGTGTCGCCCGCGTCGATGAGCGCGCGTTCCAGCCACACGCCAGGCCACTGCATCTCCTGCAGCAGGCGGCCCTGGGTGAAGGCCTGGCCGGCCGCCGGCAGGCCCAGGGCGCAGACGTCCCAGCCCAGGCATTCGCCGCCGGGTTCGATGTCCATCGTCAGCGCGTTGCGCGCCTGGCAGTCCGGGTAGGCGATGGCCTCCAGCGGCAGCCACTCCAGACGCGCGCCCTCGGCCACGCTCAGGTGCACGCGCTGCGCGGCCTCGGGGCCGTCGCTGCGGTAGAAGCGCGTGGCACCGGGCGTGCTGATGAGGGCATGCGCGCCGGGCTCGGCCCGCACGCGGATGTCGAGCGTGTCACCACCGACCAGACCACCCGGCGGGTGCACGACCACGTTGTGGCAGATGCCTTCGCCTTCGGGGTACAGGCTCTTGAGGATGCGCAGCGGGCCGTCGTGGCGGTGCTGCAGTGTGGTGCGCTCGCGGTCGCGGCGGTAGCTCAGGTCGAGGTGGGCGTGCCAGGGCATGCGGCGAGTGTAGGGGCCCGCTGCGCGGCCGCCGGCCCGGCGTCAGGCTTTCCAGAAGCCTTGGTGCACTGCGCTGGATTCGTCGATCAGCGCGGGCCCGATGCAATCGATGGCGTGCGGGGAGGCGGCGAAGACGTCGCGGCAGGACAGCTCGGCGTCGCGCTGCTCGGCCCGCTCGCCGCGGAACACGCGCAGGCGCACGGCGTCGATGCCGTAGACCACGCGGCCGATCGCGCTCCAGAAGATGGCGCCCGCGCACATGACGCAGGGCTCGGCCGATGAGTAGAGCGTGGCGCGCGCGAGCGTGTCGCGGTCGACCCGCTGGCCGAGCTGGCGCACGGCGTTGGTTTCGGCGTGCCCGGTGCAGTCGCCGGTCTCCGTGGTGTTGCAGTACGCCTCGGCCAGCACGCGGCCGTCGTCGGCGATGACGACGGCGCCAAAGGGCCGGTTGCCGCGGTCGCGCGCCACGCGCGACCAGGCGATGGCCTGGCGCAGGTAGCGTCCGTCGCGTTCGTCGAGCGCGACCTCATCCAGAAGCACCGCACTCATGCCTTGATCACCCGCGCGTCGAGCGGCGGCAGGAAGCCACGGTGGAAGATGCCTTCCACGCTGGGGCGCATCTTGAGCTTGAAGACCTCGCTGACTTCGTCGACCTGCCGCTCCAGCGTGCGCTTGAGCACGTCGCCCAGGCCGTGGCCGCGTGTGTCGGCGGCGGCCACGTACTCGCGGGTGATGCGCCAGCGCTCCAGTTCCACCGCTTCGTTGAGGATGGGCTCGCGCGCCTTGGTGGCCGCGATGGCGGCCACCGGGTCGGCGAAGCTTTCCTGGATGGCGCGGTTGGTGGCGCGCAGGAAGGCGCTCACCGCGGCAGGGTTTTGCGTGATCATGGCGTTGCTGGCCAGGATGGCGTTGCCGTACAGATTCACGCCCGCGTCGGTGTACTTCAGCACCGACAGCTCCTCGGGTTTCAAGCGCGCGAACAGCGAGACGGCGGAGTCGTGGAAGTAGGTGGCGGCGTCGACGTCGCCGCGCACCATCACGTTGTCGCGCGCGGAGAAGTCCGTGGTGGACCACTGGAAGAAGTCCTCTCCCACGCGCAACTGGCGCGCCACCATGGGCCAGGCCCGGCGCGTGGACTCGACGGCCGCCGCCGCGACCTTCTTGCCCTGCAAGCTCCTGAAGTCGCTGGTGACGCCGCGGTCCTTGCGGCCGATGATGGCGAAGGGCGCGCGGTTGTAGTACTGGTACACGGCCTGCACCGCGGGCGTGCCGCCGTTGGCGGCCTGGAACTCGATGAGCGAGCTGATGTCGCCCAGGCCCATCTGGTACGCGCCGCTGACGATCCGCGTGATCGAGGCGACCGAGCCCGAGCCCACGTCGATGCTCACGTCCAGGCCTTCGGCCGCGTAGTAGCCGCGCTGCTGCGCGAGGAAGAAAGGCGAGGTCTGGCCGGTGACGCGGAAGTCCAGCGTGAACTTGATCGGGGTGGGTTTCGGGGCGCCCTGTGCCCACACGGCGGGCGCGGCAAGCGCGGCGGTGGAGGCGAGGGATTGGACGAGGAAGCGGCGGCGCTGCATGGTGGTTCTCCGGCAAAGCTGTTGGCAACCCCGTTGCACGCGCAGCGGGGGCGACAGAGCAATTTCCGGGCGGGTGTGTGGGGCGACCCGCTGAACGCTTCTACTCCTGCCGCACGGGCTTGCACGAGCCGTGCCAGCCCATGGCGCCGTTTGGCGCACCGCCGCGGTGCGCCTGTGTCGCGCCCGCAGTGGCCTGTGTCTTGCTACAGTCCGGGCTCAGAGTAGAAGCGTTCAGCCCGCGCCGCGCGGGCAGGAAATTGCTCTTGAGCCCCCACGTTCAGGCCCAAGCCGTTTCCCCAGGAGTGCTTCCATGCTCGTCACCCAACAAGCCGTCTTTCGCCGCCACTGGCACGCCGTCATGCCGCTGACGGAACTGCAGGACGGACCCAAACCCTTCACGCTGCTCGGCGAGAACATCGTTCTCTTTCTCGACGAACACGGCGAGCCCGCCGCGCTGAAGGACCGCTGCTGCCACCGCACCGCGAAGCTCAGCAAGGGCTGGTGCAAGAACGGCAACATCCAGTGCGGCTACCACGGCTGGGTCTACAACCGCGAGGGACGCGTGATCGAGATCCCGCAGTACGGCGCCGAGCGCGAGATCCCCAGGGACTACGGCACGCCCGCCTACCGTTGCGTGGCGCGCCATGGCTACGCCTGGGTGGCGTTGGAAGCGCCCGAGGCAGACATCCCTGACATACCGGAGTTCGGTGCACCGGGTTGGCGCACCATCTTCCAGTTCTACGAGACCTGGCAAACCAGCCCGGTGCGCGCGCTGGAGAACTCGTTCGACAACTCGCACTTCAGCTTCGTGCACCGCGCCACTTTCGGTGTGGCGGCGCAGCCCAGGCCCAGCAAGTACGAGATCATCGAAAACGAACAGGGCTTCTACGCGGAGTCCGTGATCGACGCCGCCAACCCCGAGCGCTTCCGCCGCATCAGCGGTGTGGACGATGCGATCACGCAGCGCCACATGCGCAACGCCTACATGCAGCCCTTCTCACGCCGCCTCGACATCGAGTACCCCAGCGGCGTGCGCCACGTCATCATCAACTGCTTCACGCCGATCGACGATGGACGCATCCAGTTGTGCCAATGGCTGTTCCGCAACGACACGGAAGCCGATTGCCCCGCGCAGATGCTGATCGACTTCGATGCGGAGATCACGCGCGAGGACAAGGACATTCTGGAGAGCACCGACGCCGACGCGGTGGTGGACCTGCGCCGGCGTGGGGTGGAGTACTCGATGGATTCGGACCGGCCGGGGATCCTGATCAGGCGGCGCTTGATGGCGATGCTGTCCGCCGCGGGCGAATCGGAGGTGCATCGGTGAGGCTTGGCTTGGGCGCCAGCCGGTGCAGGCGCTCAGCGGCTCATTGCAAGCCATGCCATTGCCGCAGGCGATGGCGGTCCGTTTCAGGGACGTCCTGGTTCTGGAGGTAGTGATCCAGCAGCGCCCGGCATTTGGGGGTCAGCGGTCTGACCTGAAGGAGCTTGCCGTTGTCGGGGCCGCCCACCAGGTAGAAGGCGCGGTGCAACACGTCGTCGGGCAGCAGCTCGAACAGGAAGGCACCCTGGAAGGGGCCATTCCCCTGGACACCTTTCGAGGCCTCGAGCAGCCAAGCCGCGATGCCGTCAACGATGTGGTGGCTCAGTTCGGGCTCGAGCCAGTGCTGGGCGCTCCAGGAGAGCTGGGCGATGAAGAGCGGACCGAAGGGCGGCTCTTGGTTGACGAGCGCCTCGATGCAGACCTTCTTTTCCTGCAAGGTGGCGTTGGTCATGGTCCGCGGGTCGCGCGGGATGAAATCAGTGACGGCCTCACTCGTTTCCAAGGCTTCGCGCGCCTGGCGGAGGGACGCGAGCAGCCGGCCCTGTTCTTCACCGTGGTTTTGCAGCGCGGTTTCCAGATGGCTCAGCAGGACCCAGTAGTCGTCTTGCCAGAGCAGGCCCTTGTGCCTGGCGCAAAGCGCAGCGAGGGTCTTCATGAGCGGGAGGTCGTGGGTGAGTCCCTGCTGGTAGGCGATGGCCGTAGCGGTCATGAGCAATCGACGCAAGCGGCCGGCTTGCGGAGCATCCACTTGGGAATTGCCGATCAGTTCCACGGCCGGCTCCACGAGGCTAGCGAGGGTTCTCGCGAAGCGCATCGGATCTGACGCAGCCGAGAGCAGAACGCTTTCGATGCGCGCGGCGATGTTCGTCAAGTGGCCCAGCTTCTGAAACAGCTGAGGTGTTTCGCTGGTGTCGAGCGGAGTTGGTATTGCCCCGTACGGGGCGATGACCGGCTTGTGGTGATCTCCCCATGTAAGTGGCTTTGCATCGATCAGAGCCATCACGAGTTGGTTGTTCCAGACCTGCTCCGGCATGCTGGCCCAGGCATTGAGCGTGGGCTGTTGGGGTTCTCGTGACTGCGCAGAGGCAAGGGGTGGTGGTTCGTGCGGCGATGCGGGGATGACCGGCGCGGATTCCGAGGTCGGCGTCGGGTCATGCGACGCATGCGTGTCTGCCGCGACGCCGCGGCGTTTGGGCGGCTCTTCCAGCGACCATCGGTTCGCGGAAGTGAAAAGAGGGGATTGAACAGTGCTGGCGCGCTTCATGGGGATGGGGCTTTCGGTTTCGGCCTGCGCCGGGGGCAGGCATCCGGGGCTGAGTGGCCACGGGCACCGAAGTCGGTTCCCAGGTTGTTCCATTCGCTCGGCGTTTCCGGGGCATGCGGCCCTTGCGCGCTCGCCACATTCAACGCGCCGCCCAGAACCCCCGATGTGGCGCCACCATCTCGTCACCAGCGCCTCCACCGGCCCCACCACCTCCACCGCCCGTTGCCCGCGCGCGAACACCTCTCGACACGGTAGCGAGAGCGTGGGGTTTTCTTCATGGTCGCCCGTGAGCGCGAGCAGGGCCTCTTCGCTCGCCCCATACACCACCCGCCCGATGCCGGCCCAGTAGATGGTGCTCGCGCACATGGCGCAGGATTCGAACGTGGTCACCAGCGTGCAGTCGCGCAGGTAGGCGCCCGGCCAGGTGGTGGCGGCGTGGCGCGCCAGCGTGGACTCGGCGTGGTTCACCGTGTCGATGTTGCCTTGCTCGGCCAGCACGGTCTCGCCATCGGGCGCCACCAGCAGGGCGCCGAAGGGGTGGCGGCCCATGCCGGCGGCACGGCGCGCCACCTCGTTCGCGCGGCGCAGGTGGCGTTGAATTTGCTCGGGGTTCATGACGTCGTGCGGGCCAGGCGGGAAGCTGCGCCAGGGACACCGAGGAACCGGCTTGGCCGGGCCTCTGGTGTCGTCCCCCTTTCAGGGGGAAGCGCCGTCAGGCGCGCAGGGGGTGTCATGCTTGCGATCCGCGATGCGCCCAGCCGGTCGTGTGCTTCTCCACGAAGCTGAACAGCTCGTACATGGCCATGGCCATCACGCCCACCACCAGCAGGCCGCTGAAGGCCAGGCCCATCTGCATGGACGAGCCGGCGGAGATGAGCAGGTAGCCGATGCCTTCGTTGGAGGCCGTCATCTCCGACACCGTGGTGCCCACGAAAGCCAGGGTAATGGCGACCTTGGGCGAGCCGAAGAAGTAGGGCTCGATGGACTTGGATTAGCCGGGGATTTTGGTCGGGCGGCAGTTGATGCGGAGGCTGCCGCAGGCGAGGGAGGTGGAGGTGCGTCGGTGAGGGGCTGCCCTCGAACGGCTCACTGGGGCGGCGGGAGCAACCAGTTCATCAACTCCGACTTCAGCGACCGCTCGACGTCTGGGTCTGCCAGGAAGTCCAGCACAAGCTGATTGGTGACAAGCGTGGGTTGCTGGAGTTTCAGCAGCGTGGCCTGGTCCTCGCCGTCCAGGTGTTTGAACGCGTCCTGGAGCACATCGGGAGGCGCCAGATCCAGCAGGAAAGGCGCGGGAAATGCGGCATCCGGCGGTACCCCCTTCACGGCATCGGACAGCAGCTCGCTGAAGGATTCGACAATGAGCGCGCGAAGCTCGGGCTCGGTCCAGTGGTGGGCAATCCAGCCCAACTGTTGAATGCAGTACGGTCCCATGGGTGCGCTGGTAAACGCCTCGATGTAGGCCCGTTTGTTGTTGACGTTGGCTCCATCGAGCGCATTCGCGAGCCATCCGTAAGGGTATGGGACGTGCGCCCTCTGGAGTTCCTCGTTGAGTGATCTCTCGATCTGCTCGACGAGTTCCGGAAATTCCGTCTCGTAGCGTGGACGTGCCACGGCTTGAATGTCTCGCAGCAATGGCAAGCGCAGCGCCGGATCGAGCGTCTTCCATCGCGACAGCAGGCTGAGCGTCAGTTGCTGGAACAGCGCGGGATCGTCCAGCAGGCCACGGGGATAGAGCACCGCCAGCAGGGTCCGCGGCAGTTCGCGCAGCCGCCCGATCTGCGATCGGGGCATTTCTTCGGATTGCGCCATGACCTCGCTCTGCTCGAGAAGCGCATTCAGGATGCCCATCCATGTTTTCGCGCTACCGGCGGTCCTGAGCAGAAGCGCCTCCGCGCGTTGGGCAAGTTGGCGGAAGTTGGGTATTTCGGTGAACAGTGTGGGTGGAGAAGGAACGAGAATCACCGGCTCCGAGGCAATGCAGGAATGCCTCCAGGCCTGTGGTTGGCCTGTCGCGAGCCAGGCGCGGGCGACGATGGTCAGCAACTCATTCATTGCGTGGCGCATGCCGGTCTGCCACGCTTGGCAGACCTGGCTCGCGTGGACGCCGTCGCGCGCTTGCGCAATGACCCGTTTGGCCCAGGGGTGGAGGTCGAGGCTGGCGTCGGCCGGCGTGAAGGGCGGCAGCAGCGCCGAGCCAATGTGGTGGACGACGTCCTGCGGCAGTTGCAGATTGGCGCTGTGCGGTCGCAGGGGCGGGGTGTGGCGGTCAGCGGCGTCGGAGGTGCTTGAAGGGTGTGCGCGCAGGCGCTTTTCGCTCGGTTCATCGCGGCGCTCGTTGCTGAGCCAGACGCGTTTCATGGCATGAAGGGCGAAGGGAAGCTTGGTGTTGGGCGACATGGCTTGAGGCACGGGCGCTGCCACAGCAGCAGGGGTGGGCAGGCTCTTGGGCACCGGCCGCACCCGCCGGTTCCACACCTCATCGCGTCGCCCAGAACCCCCGATGTGGCGCCACCATCTCCTCCACCAGTGCCGCCACCGGCCCCATCACCGCCACCGCCCGCTGCCCGCGCGCGAACACCTCTCGACACGGTAGCGAGAGCGTGGGGTTTTCTTCATGGTCCCCCGTGAGCGCGAGCAGCGCCTCCTCGCTCGCCCCATACACCACCCGCCCGATGCCGGCCCAGTAGATGGTGCCCGCGCACATGGCGCAGGGTTCGAACGTGGTCACCAGCGTGCAGTCGCGCAGGTAGGCGCCCGGCCAGGCGCTGGCCGCGTGGCGCGCCAGCGTGGACTCGGCGTGGTTCACGGTGTCGATGTTGCCCTGCTCGGCGAGCACGGTCTCGCCGTCGGGCGCCACCAGCAGGGCGCCGAAGGGGTGGCGGCCCATGCCGGCGGCGCGCCGCGCCACCTCGTTCGCGCGGCGAAGGTGGCGCGCAAGCTGCTCGTCGGTCAGGCCATTCATCACGTGTTCTGCGATCCGCGATGCGCCCAGCCGGTCGTGTGCTTCTCCACGAAACTGAACAGCTCGTACATGGCCATGGCCATCACCCCCACCACCAGCAGGCCGCTGAAGGCCAGGCCCATCTGCATGGACGAGCCCGCGGAGATGAGCAGGTAGCCGATGCCTTCGTTGGAGGCCGTCATCTCCGACACCGTGGTGCCCACGAAGGCCAGCGTGATGGCGACCTTGAGCGAGCCGAAGAAATAGGGCAGGGAGCGCGGCAGGCCGACCTTGGTGAGCACGTCCCAGCGCTTGGCACCCAGCACGCGCAGCACGTCTTCCAGCTCGGGCTCCAGCGTGGCCAGGCCGGTGGCGATGTTGACCATGATGGGGAAGAAGCTGATGAGGAAGGCCGTGAGGATGGCCGGGCCGACACCGATGCCGAACCACACCACCAGAATGGGCACGAAGGCCGCCTTGGGCAGGGCGTTGAAGGCCGTCATGAGCGGATAGACCGCCGCATAGGCCAGGCGCGAGCTGCCGATGAGGAAGCCCAGCAGCACGCCCACCACGATGGCCAGGCCGAAGCCGGCCATGGTGACCCAGTAGGTGCGCCAGGCATGACCGAGGATGGTGACCTTGTGCTCCAGCGTCTGTTCCCAGATGCGCGAGGGGCTGGGGAAGATGAACTCGGAGACGCCGAAGCCGGCGGTGATCACTTCCCAGACCACGATGATCGCGATCAGCAGCAGCAGCGGAGAGAAGCGCTCGATGTTCTTGCGTTGTTTGCTCGTCATATGAAACCTTCCGGAGCGCGTGCCTTATTGGGGGAACACCGCGGAACCGGCTTCGCCGGGCCGCTGGTGTTGCCCCCCCGGGGGGGAGACGGCCGACAGGCCGGCGCGGGGGGGGACCCTCAATGCACCGATGTGCCCACGAAGCTCATGGACGATGTCGGTGAAATCCTTGGTGTAGGTCACGTCGAGTTCGCGCGTGCGCGGAATCTCGATCTCGCGCTTGACGACGAAGCGGCCCGGGCTCTTGCTCATGCAGTACACGGTGTCGGCCAGGAAGACCGATTCGCGCAGGTCGTGCGTGACGAGGATGACGTTGAAGCGCTGCGCTTCCCACAGGTCGCGCAGGGTGCACCACAGTTCTTCGCGGGTGAAGGCATCGAGCGCGCCGAAAGGCTCGTCGAGCAGCAGCATCTTCGGTTCGTGGATGAGCGCGCGGCAGATGCTGGCGCGCTGCTGCATGCCGCCGGAGAGTTCCCAGGGAAATTTCTTGCCCATGCCGCCCAGGCCCACGCTTTCCAGCAGCTTGAGCGCGCGTTCTTCGAACTCCTTGCGGCGGTCCTTGAACTGGTGACGAAAGGGCTCGACGATCTCCAGCGGCAGCAGCACGTTGTCGAGCGTGGTGCGCCAGGGCAGCAGCGAAGGCGCCTGGAAGGCCATGCCCGAGATCTTGAGCGGGCCGGTGACGGGTTGACCGTCGATGCGGATCTTGCCCATGCTGGGCATCTTCAGGCCCGTGGTGAGCTTCATGAAGGTGGACTTGCCACAACCCGAGGGGCCGACGATGGCGATGAACTCGCCCTGTTTCACCTTGAGGTTGATGTCCTCGACGGCGAAGACGTTCTTGGCGAGCAGGTCCTCGTTGTAGGCGAGCCAGACCTGGTCGAAATCGACGAAGGGGGCGTCGCTCGCTGGGGCGGTGGTCGACATGGGCGGCTTTCTTCGAAAAAAAGGCCAGCCGCGCGGTGGAGGCTGGCCCTGCGCTGAGCGGGGGGTTTACTTCTTGGCCGGCGGCAGGATGTCGAGCTCGGCCTTGGTCGGCAGCATGGAGCCGTTCCAGATCTTGGCCGGGTCGACACGCGTCTTGGTGCCGTAGGCGTCGGACACCTGCGAGGCCATCAGGGCCAGGCGGCCCGGCACGACCTGGCCGAAGCCTTCCTTGCGCGCGTCGGGGCTGGCGACGACGGCGTCGATGGCCAGGGCCAGGCGGCGCGTTTCCAGGGGCACGTTGATGATGCCGTCGCGCGCCTTCACGGTGTCGATGGCGCCGGCCGGGTTGGCCATGACTTCCTTGGCGCCCTTGGCGAAGGCGGTCAGGAAGGACTTCACCGCGGCGGGATTCTCGGCGATGAGCTTGGGCGAGGCGACGATGACGTTGCCGTAGAGCTTCACGCCGTGGTCGGCGTAGGGCAGGATGACCACGTCTTCCGTCTTCACGCCGCGCGCCTCGAGGTTGAGCAGCGAGGTGAAGGAGAAGCCGGTGATGGCGTCGATGTCGCCGCGCACCAGCATGGTCTCGCGCAGCGGCGGGTCCATGGACGTCCAGGCCACGCTGTTGATGCCATTGGCCTTCTGGAAGACGGGGAAGCCCTTGCGGCCGGCGTCGAACACGGGGGCGCCGAGCTTCTTGCCTTCCAGGTCCTTGGGCTTGGTGATGCCGCTCTTCTTGAGCGCGAGCACGGCGGCCGGCGTGTTGTTGTAGACCATCATCACCGCGACGGGCTTGTTCGGCGCGTCGGGGTTGTTGGCGTGGAATTCCATCAGCGCGGCCAGGTCGGCGAAGCCCATGTCGTAGGTGCCCGAGGCCACGCGCGTGACGGTGCCGCCCGAGCCGTTGCCGGCGTCGATGGTGACGTCCAGCCCGGCCTGCTTGAAGTAGCCCTTGGCGGCGGGTTGCAGGAACAGGGCGGCGGGGCCTTCGAAGCGCCAGTCGAGCTGGAACTTGATGGGGGTTTGCGCGTGCGCGGCGCCCACGAAGCTGGTGGCCAGGGCCAGGGCGGCGGTGGTCTGGAGGAAGCGGCGTTTGTTCATGGTTTCTCCAAGGCTGGGCGGTGGTCGTCGTTGTGGTGGCGCGCCCCCCGGGGGTGGGCGCGGTGAGGAACGGTTAGCAACATCGGTGCCAGTGCCAAAGCGCCGCACGCGCGGGGCGGCGGTGCGGCGGGGCGGACACCGCACGGCCTTTTGCACACGGAATCTGTATACACATTCTGCGCGCGCGGCCTGGCCCGGGTCATCCTGACATACCCTGAAACGGCGCGCCCCACGACGGTGCAGCACCGGCGTGGGGCGCATTCTTACCCCGATGTGGTGCGGCGCGCCCCGAGAGGAACCCGGGGTCGCCCTGGAATCAGGCCTGGGCGGCGGCCAGCGCCGTCATGTTGAGCACCCGGCGCACGGTGGCCGCGGGCGTGAGGATGTGCACCGTGCCTTTGGCGCCCATGAGGACGGGGCCCACGGTGACGCCGCCGCTGGTGGTGGTCTTCATCACGTTGTAGAGGATGTTGGCCGCGTCCAGGTTGGGGCAGATGAGCAGGTTGGCCGAGCCCTTGAGCGTGCCCTCCGCCAGGTAGGCGGCGCGGATCTCGGGCTGCAGCGCGGCGTCGCCGTGCAGCTCGCCGTCGCACTCGATGCCGGGGTGCGCGGCCACGAACAGGTCTCGGGCGCGCGCCATCTTGCGCGCCGAGGGGCGCTTGCTGGAGCCATAGCTGGAGTGCGAGAGGAAGGCCACGCGCGGCTGGTGGCCGAAGCGCTGCACGGCCTGCGCGGCCATGCCGGCGATCTCGGCGAGTTCCTCGGCGCTGGGTTCTTCGTTGACGTAGGTGTCGGCGATGAAGACCGGGCCGCGGTCGGTCATGAGGGCGTTGACCGAGGCGTAGAGGCTGGCGCCTTCGCGGCGGCCCAGGATGCTGTCGATGCGCTCGAGGTGGGTCATGTAGCTGCCCACCAGGCCGCAGATGAGGGCGTCGGCGTCGCCGAGCGAGATCATGAGCGAGCCGATGATGGTGTTGGAGCGGCGCACCGCGGCCTTGGCCACCTCGGGCGTGGCGCCCTGGCGGCCCATGAGCTTGTGGTAGTGCTCCCAGTACTGGCGGAAGCGCGGGTCGTCCTCGGGATTGACGTTCTCCACGTCCACACCCAGGCGCATGCGCAGGCCGGCCTTGGCGATGCGCGCCTCGATGACGGCCGGGCGGCCGATGAGGATGGGATGCGCCAGGCCGTCGTCGATGGCCATCTGCGCGGCGCGCAGCGCGCGCTCGTCCTCGCCGTCGGCATAGGCCACGCGCTGCTTCTTGGCCTGGGCCTTGGCGGCGCTGAAGACGGGCTGCATGAGGATGCCGGTCTGGTAGACGAAGCGGCCGAGCTGCTGGCGGTAGGCATCCATGTCGGCGATGGGCCGCGTGGCCACGCCGGAGTCGGCCGCCGCCTGCGCCACGGCCGGCGCGATGCGCAGGATCAGGCGCGAGTCGAAGGGCTTGGGGATGAGGTAGTCGGGGCCGAAGCTGAGGTCTTGCCCCGCGTAGGCGTTGGCCACCTCTTCGCTGGTCTCGCTCTTCACCAGGTCGGCGATCTGGCGCACGCAGGCCAGCTTCATTTCCTCGGTGATGCGCGTGGCGCCGCAGTCGAGGGCGCCGCGGAAGATGTAGGGGAAGCACAGGACGTTGTTGACCTGGTTCGGGTAGTCGCTGCGGCCGGTGGCGATGATGCAGTCGGGCCGCACGGCCTTGGCGAGCTCGGGGCGGATCTCGGGCTCGGGGTTGGCCAGGGCGAGGATGATGGGTTGGGCGGCCATGGTCTTGACCATCTCGGCCGTCATCACGCCGGGGGCCGAGCAGCCCAGGAACACGTCGGCACCGTTCACCGCATCGGCCAGGGTGCGCTTGTCGGTGGCCTGCGCGTAGCGCTGCTTCGATGCGTCCATGCCGCCGGGGCGGCCCTGGTACAGCACGCCCTTGGAGTCGCAGACGTAGATGCGCTCGCGCGAGACGCCCAGGCCGACCATCACGTCCAGGCAGGCAATGGCGGCGGCACCGGCGCCGGAGACGGCCACCGTCACTTCACCGATGGCCTTGCCCACGAGCTCCAGGCCGTTGAGCAGGGCGGCCGCGCTGATGATGGCCGTGCCGTGCTGGTCGTCGTGGAACACCGGAATGTTCAGGCGCTCGCGCAGCTTCTTTTCAATGTAGAAGCACTCGGGGGCCTTGATGTCCTCGAGGTTGATGCCGCCCAGTGTGGGCTCCAGCGCGGCGATGATGTCCACCAGCTTGTCCGGGTCCTTCTCGGCGAGCTCGATGTCGAAGACGTCGATGCCGGCGAACTTCTTGAACAGGCAGCCCTTGCCTTCCATCACGGGCTTGCCCGCGAGCGGGCCGATGTCGCCCAGGCCCAGCACGGCGGTGCCGTTGGTGACCACGCCCACGAGGTTGCCGCGGCTGGTGTAGTCGGCGGCCTTGTTGGGGTCGGCCTGGATCTCCAGGCAGGGGTAGGCCACGCCGGGGGAGTAGGCCAGGGACAGGTCGCGCTGGTTGGACAGGGGCTTGGTGGGGGCCACCGTGATCTTGCCCTGGCGGGGGCTGCGGTGGTACTCGAGCGCGGCGTCGCGCAGGGCCTGTTCGGCGGGCGTCATGGCGGTCTCCTCGTTGTCTGCGGTGACGGGGCCGGCATTGTGGCAGCGCCTGCGGCCGGCCCCACGCCAGGGTATCAGGCGCGCAGCAGGTCGTGCAGGGCGCGCGCGACGACCTTGGTGGCGCGGCGCAGGTCGTCCAGGCGCACGTGCTCGTCGGCGCGCTTGGCGTTGGACTCGCGCACGGTGCGCGGGCCGGCACCGTAGATGACGCCGGGGATGCCGCGTTCGACATACAGGCGCACGTCGGTGTAGAGCGGCGTGCCGACGGCGGGGATGGGCTCGCCGAAGACCGCTTCGCCGTGGGTTTGCAGGGCCTTCACCAGCTCGGCATTGCCCGCCAGCGGCTGCATGGCGCGCGCCAGCAGCAGGCGCTTGACGTCCACCCGCAGGGCCTTGCCGCCGCGCGGTGGCTCGAAGCTGGCGGCGGCCTTGGCGATGGTTTCGCGCAGCGCGGCCTCCACTTGTGCGGGGTCTTCCTCGGGGATCATGCGGCGGTCGAGCTTGAGCACCACCTTGCCGGGGATGACGTTGGTGTTGGTGCCGCCGCTGATGAGGCCGACGTTGAGGTAGGGGTGGGTGATGCCCTCGACGGTCGAACGCACCTGGAGGTAGTCGCGGTTGAGCGCGTACAGGGCGTTGAGGATGTGCGTGGCGCCCTGCAGCGCGTCGGTGCCGCTGTCGGGGATGGCGGCGTGCGCCATCTCGCCCTGCACCGTCACCTCGAGTTGCAGGCAGCCGTTGTGCGCCACCACCACCTGGTAGCTGAAGCCGGCGGCGATCATCAGGTCGGGCTTCGTCAGGCCCTTGGCCAGCAGCCAGCCGGGGCCGAGCTCGCCGCCGAACTCCTCGTCGTAGGTGAAGTGCAGCTCGACACCGCCCTTGAGCGGGGCCTTCAGCGATTCGAGCGCGCGCAGCGCGAAGGTGAAGCTGGAGAAGTCGCTTTTGCTCACCGCGGTGGCGCGGCCGTACATGGCGCCATTGGCGATCTCGCCGCCGTAGGGGTCGTGCGTCCAGCCTTCGCCGGGCGGCACCACGTCCCCGTGGGCGTTCAGCGCGATCACCGGGCCGCCGTCGGCGAATCGGCGGCGCACGATGAGGTTGGTGATGCTCTGCAGGCCGGCGGCCTGCACCTCGGCTTCGGGCACGGCGTGCTTCTCTGCGGCGTAGCCCATGGCGGCCAGCAGTTCGGCGGTGCGCTCGGCGTGCGGGGCGTTGTTGCCGGGGGGCGTGTCGGTGGGCACGCGCACGAGCTGTTGCAGGAAGGCGATCTGCTCGTCGAAGTGGGCGTCGATCCAGGCGTCGAGTTGGGTGTGGGGCGTGGTCATGGTCAGAGGGGGTCGACGGCCAGTTGATTCAGCAGGTGGTCGAAAGCCAGCACGCACAGCTCGATGTCGTCGCTGGTGCTGCTTTCCAGTGGGTTGTGGCTGATGCCGCTGTTTTCGCCGCGCACGAACAGCATGGCCTGCGGCATCACCTCGTGCAGCTTCATGGCGTCGTGGCCGGCGCCGCTGGGCATGCGGTGCACCGGCAGACCCAGCGCGGCCACGGCCTTTTCCCAGCGCGCCTGCCAGGCGCGGTGGCTGGGCGCGGCCGAGGCGGCCATGGTGCGCTCCAGGCGCTGACCCAGGCCGCGGCGTTCGCAGATGGCGCTGAGTTCGGCGAGCACGTCGCGCTCCAGCGCGTCGCGCTGATCGTCATTCGGTGCGCGCAGGTCGAGCGAGAACTGGCAGCGCCCGGGCACCACGTTGATGGAGCCACCGGGCACGTTGAGCAGGCCGATGGTGGCGACCGAGTCGCCGTCCTGCGCGGCACGGCGTTCCATGTAGAGCGCGAGTTCGGCCACGGCGCAGGCGGCGTCGCGGCGGCGGTCCATGGGCGTGGTGCCGGCGTGGCTGGCCATGCCGATGACCTCGCCCACGTGGCGCACGCCGGCGTTGATGGAGGTGACCACGGCCAGCGGCAGGCCCATCTCGTTGAGCACGGGGCCTTGTTCGATGTGCACCTCGACGAAGCCGAGGTAGCGCGACGGGTCGCGGCGCAGCGTGGCAATGGCGTCCAGCGTGCCGGGCAGGCCGGCGGTGCGCATGGCTTCGCGCATGGCGACGCCCTCGGCGTCGGTCTGCTCCAGCCAGGCGGGGTTGAAGTCACCCGTGAGCGCGCCCGAGCCGAGGAAGGTGGCCTTGTAGCGCTGGCCTTCCTCTTCCGAGAAGGCCACCACCTCGATGCCGAAGGGCAGGCGTTGGCCGGCCTGGTGCAGGCGCTCCACGCAGGCCAGCGGCACGAAGATGCCCAGGCGCCCGTCGTACTTGCCGCCGTTGCGCACGGTGTCGAAGTGGCTGCCGGTGAGCAGGCGCTTCGCGTCGGGCGTGGCGCCGTGGTACACGCCCACCACGTTGCCCACCGCGTCGATCGCGACTTCATCGAAACCGCATTCGCGCATGCGCGCCATCAGTTCCTTCTGGCAGGCCCGATGCGCGTCGGTGAGGTAGGTGACGGTGAGCTGGCCGTTTTCCTTGAAGCCCGGGTCGCTGTGTTGCGCGAGGCTTTCGTGCCAGTCCCACACGTGGTGGCCCAGCGCGGGTTCGGCACCGAACTTGTCGGCCAGGCGGATCTCGGCGATGCGGTGGATGTTGCGCAGGGCCTCCTCGCGCTCGAAGTCCACCGGGTTGTGCAGGCGGCGCTGGAAGGTGGCGATGATCTGCTGGCGCGTGAGGCCGCTGCCGCGCGGGCCGCGCACCGCCAGGATGAAGGGGAAGCCGAAGCGCGCGTTGTAGTCGGCGTTGAGCTGCTGCAGCGTCTGGAATTCTTCCGGTGTGCAGTGGGTGAGGCCGGCGCGGCTCTGTTCACCCGTGCTTTCGGTGGTGAGCGCGTTGGCCACCATGGCCTTGCCGGCGAGTTCGGGGTGGGCGCGGATCAGTGCGAGCTGTTCCTCGCGCGTGGCGCCGGCCACCGATTGCACCAGCGCCCATTTGAGCGCGGCCAGACTGGCGAAGGGGCGCTTCGCGAGCGCGCGCTCCACCACCCAGGGCGAGTGTTCGTACAGGCCGTCGAGCAGGCGCAGGGCCTCGGCGGGCGCGGCGGCGTTGAAGGTGTCGAGTGTGAGGGCCATGGCGTCAGGCGGGCTGGGGGAACCGGGTTTTCCAGTGGCGCGCGATGTCGAGCCGGCGCGCGATCCACACCTTGTCGTGCGACTGCACGTGGTCGAGGAAGCGCTGCAGCGCGGTGATGCGGCCGGGCCGGCCCAGCAGGCGGCAGTGCATGCCGATGCTCATCATCTTGGGCCGGTCCAGGCCGTTCGGGTCGCCCTCGGCATAAAGCACGTCGAAGGTGTCCTTCATGTACTGGAAGAAGGGCTCGGCGTGCGAGTAGCCCTGCGGCAGCGCAAAGCGCATGTCGTTGCAGTCGAGCGTGTACGGCACGATGAGCTGGTGCGTGTCGCTGCCGTCGCTCTTTCTCACCTTCATCCAGAAGGGCAGGTCGTCGCCGTAGTAGTCGCTGTCGTAGTCGAAACCGCCGAAGTCGGCCACCAGGCGGCGGGTGTTGGGGCTGTCGCGCCCGGTGTACCAGCCCAGCGGGCGCTGGCCGGTGAGTTCGGTGAGGATGCGCATGGCCTCGGCCATGTGCGCGCGCTCGGTCGGTTCGTCCACGTTCTGGTAGTGGATCCACTTGAGGCCGTGGCAGGCGATGTCGTGACCGAGTTCGACGAAGGCGGCCGTCACCTCGCGATGGCGCTGCAGCGCGTGCGCCACGCCGAACACGGTGAGTGGCAGGCCGCGGCGTTCGAACTCGCGCAGCAGGCGCCACACGCCCGCGCGCGAGCCGTATTCGTAGATGCCCTCCATGCTGATGTGCCGCGCGGGGTAGGCCGCGGGGTTGAACATCTCGGAGAGGAACTGCTCGGAGGCGTCGTCGCCGTGCAGCACGCTGTTCTCGCCGCCTTCTTCGTAGTTGAGGACGAACTGCACGGCGATGCGCGCGCCGCCGGGCCAGCGGGCGTGCGGCACGTCGCGGCCGTGGCCGATGAGGTCGCGCGGGTAGGGGGCGGTGCTGTCGTAGGTCATGCAGGCGTTCAGGACAGGGCCAATGAGAGTTCGTTCGCGGGCAGGGGGCGGTCGAAGGCCAGGCTGGCCTCGACGTGCTGCAGGTGCTCGTCCATCAGGCGCACGGCCAGCGCCTCGTCGCGTGCGGCCAGGGCCTTCACGATGGCGGCGTGCTCCTCGCAGGAATCGGCGGCGGCCTCGCTGCTCTGGTACATGAGGGTGATGAGCGCGCAGCGCGAGATCAGGTCGCGCAGCAGGTCGGCCAGCACGCGGTTGTCCATCAGTTCGGCCATGCGCACATGAAAGTCGCCCAGCAGTTCGGTGCGGCCGGGCACGTCCTGCTGCAACACGGCCTGGCGCTCCTGCGCGAGGTGCTCGCGCAGGGCGCGCAGCGTGGCGGGGGTGGCCTGGCGCACGAAGGCGCGGGTCATCTCCACCTCGAGCATGCGGCGCACGGCGAAGACCTGGCGCGCCTCATCGGCCGAGGGGGTGGAAACGAAGGCGCCGCGCGCGGGCTCCAGGCGGATGAGGCGGTTCTGCGAGAGCTGGAACAGGGCTTGCCTGACGAGCGTGCGCGAGACGCCGAAGTGGTCGGCCAGCTTCTGCTCGGCCAGCTTGGTGCCCGGGCGCAGCCGGTGCTCCACGATGGCGCGCGTGAGCGCATCGACGATCTGGGCCGTGCTGGACGTTTCCATGCGGCGGATGATAGCCAGAATCGCGCCAAACTGTATACACTTTTGGTCGACCAACGACTGCTGACTGGAGATCACCACCATGGGCCTGAGCACCCACGTACTGGACACGATGCACGGCTGCCCGGCCGCGGGCATGGGGGTGGCGCTGTACGCCACGCAGGGCGAGCAGGCGACGCTGATCAAGCGTTTCACGTTGAATGCGGATGGGCGCAATCCCGATGGTCCCTTGCTGGACAACGCATCCCTGAAGGTGGGAACGTATCGGCTGGTGTTTGAGGTGAAGGGTTACTTCGACGCGCGCGGCGTGGAGTTGCCGGAGCCACGGTTTCTTGATCGTGTGGCGCTGGATTTCGGGGTGGCGCGGGTGGATCAGCACTACCACGTGCCCTTGTTGGTGAGTCCCTGGGCTTATTCGACTTATCGCGGGAGTTGAGTGTTGGCGTGGCGTTTCTTGCCTGCACCTCGCGAAGCTCGCGGCCACTGGGTGCCCTGCTCCGCGAATGTCCCCCGGACCGGGCTCTGCCCGGTCCTCCTCCTTTATTTCGCTACGCAGGGCACCCAGCGTCCGCGAGCAACAGGCCCCTTGGCGCACCAACAGATCGAGTGCCAACGAGGTCGTCGGTGATTGGGTGTCCGGCGTAGCGAAATAAAGGAGGAGCCAAGGGCGTAGCCCTTGGCGGGGGACATTCGCGGAGCCGGACACCCAATCGCCGATGACCGGACCCGCCGGAGAAAGCCACGCGCAAACAAGAAGGCCCGCCAAAGAGGCGGGCCCGAAAAAATCTCAACCCACGGAGATCACTTGCTGCGCTGTCCTTCGGTCAGCGTGTCGAGCTGGAAGTTGCCGCTCTTGTCCCAGAGCCACACCTCGGTGTACGTCACGCGTCCCATGCGCACAGGAGCGGGGAAGGGCGCCGCCGCGCGCACCGTGCGCTCGATCTCGCGCATCACGTCCGGCGCGTGGCTGGGGGCACGCATCCAGCTCACCTGCTTGATGTCGCCAATGTCGTCCACCTCCACCTGCAGCACGCCCACCGCGTGCAGCAGCGGCGGCAGCTTGCCCTTGTAGATGCGGTGGCCGTTGCGCTCATAGAGGTGGCGCGCGCCGTCCTTGCGGTAGTCGTTGGGCGACGCGGCGTGCGACACGTGTTTGGGCGCAGGGCGTGTGCTCACCGGCGGGGGCGGTGGCGCGGGCATGGGAGGTGGTGGGGGTGGCGGCGGCGGCGGAGGCGGCAGCGGTGCCGCGCAGGCGGCCAGCAGGGCCGCAATCGTCAGACCGGTCCAGCGCAGCGCGGATGCCTTGGGGGCGTCGGAGCGGCCTGGGGCGGCGGGGTTGTCTCGTGTCATGCGATTCTCTCAACGGTGCCGGCCCAGCCATACCGCGGGGCCGATGGAGTGTATGTGCGAAACCGCACACGGTGCCAATCACAACGGCCGATACTGGGCGGCTCTTGAGTCCTCTTACAGATCCATACAGCTTTGTCGACATGGACACCACACATGGCGGGTGAGCTGCAGACCTTCCTTCGCCGCCTGCGCGACGAGCCCGCCGTGCTGGTGACGGTGCGCGCCTCGCGCGGCTCGGTGCCCCGTGAGGCCGGCACCTGGATGGCGGTGTTCGAGAACGGCACCATCGACACCATCGGCGGCGGACACCTCGAATGGGACGCGATGCGGCGCGCGCGCGTGATGCTCTCTCGACGCGCGGTGGATGCCCCCGTGCAATCGGTCACGCTGGGTCCCAGCCTGGGCCAGTGCTGCGGCGGTGCCTTGGAACTTTCGTATGAATTGGTGGGTGCCGCCGACGCCGAGGCCTTGCGCGAGCGCCTGGGCGCGGCGCGCCACGCCGTGGCCCTGTTCGGCGGCGGTCACGTGGGCCGCGCGCTGGTGCGCGCGCTCGCGCCACTGCCCTTTGCCATCACCTGGATCGACAGCCGCGACGAGGTGTTTCCCGATCCCTTGCCCGACGGCGTGGCGGCCGAGCACTCCGATCCGGTGCAGGGCGCCGTGCCGGCGCTCGCGAGTGGCTCGCTGGTGCTGGTCATGAGCTTCTCGCACGCCGAGGATCTCGACATCGTGGCCGCCTGCCTGCGCCGCCTGCGCGAGCGCGACGACCTCGCTTTCATCGGCCTGATCGGCAGCCGCACCAAGTGGGCCACCTTCCGCCACCGCCTGCTCGAACGCGGCTTCAGCGAGGCCGAGCTCGCGCGCGTGACCTGCCCGATCGGCCTGCCCGGCATCACCGGCAAGGCACCGGCGGTGATCGCGGCGGCGGTGGTGGCGCAGTTGTTGCTGATGACACCGAACGACGCCAAAAGCATCTGAACCGCCGCTACACTGCGGGCCTTCTGTGGTCGCAGCGGAGCCGGTGCAACAACGCACCGTGTATCGCGGCCCTCGGTCGGCTCAGAGCGCCCGCGGTGGTGAGTCGAAACACCGGACGGTTTCACGCCGTCCCCTGAACGAGGTGCCATGGAAACCTACCTGCTCGACTGGGCCAACCTGCTGCTGCGCTGGCTGCACGTGATCGTCGCCATCGCCTGGATCGGCTCCTCCTTCTATTTCGTTTTCCTCGACAGCAGCCTCACCGCGCCTGAAGACGAGTCGCTGCGCCGCGAGGGCGCCACCGGCGAGCTGTGGGCCGTGCACGGCGGCGGTTTCTACCACCCGGTGAAGTACGCGGTGTCGCCACCGCAGTTGCCGGGCCACCTGCACTGGTTCTTCTGGGAGAGCTACTCCACCTGGCTCTCGGGCTTCGCGCTGTTCCTGGTGTCCTACCTGTGGAGCCCGAGCGTCTACCTGATCGACCCGCAGGTGTTCGACTGGTCGCCGCCGGCGGCCATCACCACCGCGCTGGCCTTCCTGGTGGTGTTCTGGCTGGCCTATGACGCCATCTGCCGCACGCTGGGGCAGACGAAGAACGGAGACGCCAAGGTGGGCGCGGCGGTGGCGCTGCTCGTGGTGGTCGCGGCGCTGCTGGCCACCTCGCTGTTCGCGGGCCGCGCGGCCTTTCTGCTGGTGGGCGCGATGATCGCCACGGCCATGAGCGCCAACGTGTTCTTCTGGATCATCCCGGGCCAGCGCAAGGTGGTGGCCGCGCTGAAGGCCGGCCAGCCGGTGGACCCGATCCACGGCCAGCGCGGCAAGCAGCGCAGCGTGCACAACACCTACTTCACGCTGCCGGTGCTGTTCGCCATGCTGAGCAACCACTACAGCTTCACCTACGCCCACCCGCACAACGGCTGGGTGCTGATCGCCATGATGGCCGCGGGCGCGGCGATCCGGCAGTTCTTCGTCCTGCGCCACGGGTACAAGCTGGGCCGCAACCCGCACCCGTGGAAGTACGCGGTGGCGGGCGTGGCGGTGCTGGTCGGCGTGATCGTGTGGCTCAAGCCCGCGCCGCAGGCCCCGGTGGCGGCGCGGCCGGCGGTGAGCGCCGCGCAGGTGCAGGCCGTGGTGGCCCAGCGCTGCGTCATGTGCCACGGCGAGTCCCTGCAGTCCAAGGGCGTGCGGCTGGACAGCCCGGCGGAATTGAAGCGCCACGCGCAGGCGGTGTACCAGCAGGCGGTGGTGAGCAAGACCATGCCGATCAACAACGCCACGGGCATCAGCGACGAGGAGCGCGCGTTGATCGGCGAGTGGTTCCTTGCGGGCGCGCCCATGGAGTGAAGCGATCGTCCCCCATGTCCGCCGGTGGGCTGGGGCATGGTGGGCGGGTTAATCTCTCGGGTGTTTCCACCGCATCAACATCACCCGAGAGAGACCGCCCATGAAAACGCGCGCCGCCGTGGCCTGGAAAGCCGGAGCCCCCCTCACCATCGAAACCGTGGACCTGGAAGGGCCGAAGGCCGGCGAGGTGCTGGTGGAGATCAAGGCCACCGGCATCTGCCACACCGACTACTACACGCTCTCGGGCGCCGACCCCGAGGGCCTGTTTCCCGCCATCCTGGGTCATGAGGGCGCGGGCGTGGTGGTGGACGTGGGCCCGGGCGTGACCACGCTCAGGAAGGGCGACCACGTCATTCCGCTCTACACGCCCGAGTGCCGCCAGTGCAAGTTCTGCCTGAGCCGCAAGACCAACCTGTGCCAGCTCATCCGCGGCACGCAGGGCAAGGGCCTGATGCCCGACGCCACCAGCCGCTTCAGCCTGGACGGCAAGCCCATCCTGCACTACATGGGCACCAGCACCTTTGCCAACCACACCGTGGTGCCAGAAATTGCGCTGGCGAAGATCCGCCCCGACGCGCCCTTCGACAAGGTCTGCTACATCGGCTGCGGCGTCACCACCGGCATCGGCGCGGTGCTGTTCACCGCGAAGGTGGAGGCGGGTGCCAACGTGGTGGTGTTCGGCCTCGGCGGCATCGGCCTGAACGTGATCCAGGGCGCGAAGATGGTGGGCGCCGACAAGATCATCGGCATCGACCTCAACCCCGAGCGCGAGGCCATGGCCAGGAAGTTCGGCATGACGCACTTCCTCAACCCCAAGGACCACGAGAACATCGTCGACGCCATCGTGCAGCTCACCGACGGCGGAGCGGACTATTCCTTCGAGTGCATCGGCAATACGAAGGTGATGCGCCAGGCGCTGGAGTGCACGCACAAGGGCTGGGGCCGCAGCATCATCATCGGCGTGGCCGAGGCCGGCGCGGAGATCAGCACGCGGCCCTTCCAGCTCGTCACCGGCCGCAAGTGGGAAGGCTCGGCCTTCGGTGGCGCGCGCGGGCGCACCGACGTGCCGAAGATCGTGGACTGGTACATGGACGGCAAGATCAACATCGACGACCTCATCACGCACAAGCTCAGGCTGGAAGACATCAACGAGGGCTTCGCGCTGATGAAGCGCGGCGAGTCCATCCGTTCCGTGGTGGAGTTCTGATGGCGATCGAGACGCTCAGCGAGCACCGCTGCTTCGGCGGCGTGCAGGGCTTCTACCGGCACGAGTCGGCCGAGACCGGACTGCCCATGCGCTTCGGCGTGTTCCTGCCGCCGCAGGCCGCCAAGGGCCCGGTGCCCGTGCTGTTCTACCTAGCCGGCCTCACCTGCACCGAGGAAACCTTCGCCATCAAGGCCGGTGCGCAGCGCCTGGCGGCCAAGCTGGGCCTGGCCATCGTCACGCCCGACACCAGCCCGCGCGACACCGGCATCCCTGGCGCCAGCGCCGCCTGGGATTTCGGCCATGGAGCGGGCTTCTACCTCGACGCCACTCAGGCGCCCTGGGCGGACCACTTCCGCATGGAGAGCTGGATCGTCAAGGAGTTGCGCGATCTGGTGTTCCAGCGCTTCGCCCTGCGCCCCGACCGCGTCGGCGTGTTCGGCCACTCCATGGGCGGTCACGGCGCGCTCACGCTGGCGCTGCGCCACCCGGCGCTGTTCCAGAGCGTCTCGGCGTTCGCGCCCATCGCCGCGCCCACGCAGTGCCCCTGGGGCGAGAAGGCCTTCACCGGCTACCTGGGCGAGGACCGCGCCCGGTGGGCCGAGCACGACGCCACCGAGCTGATCAAGGCGGGCAGGCGTTGCCCTTGGCTGCTGGTCGACCAGGGCCGCGCGGACCAGTTCCTGGCCGAGCAGTTGCACCCCCACCAACTGGAAGACGCGTGCCGCGCCGCGGGCCAGCCGCTGACGCTGCGCTGGCACGAGGGCTACGACCACGGCTACTACTTCATCCAGAGCGTGATGGCCGATCACCTGCGGCACCACCACCGAACGCTCGAGAAGCTGGGCTGATCCATGGGCCGCACCTACGACCTCATCGCCTTCGACTGGGATGGCACGCTGTACGACTCCACCGCCATGATTGCGCGCTGCATTCAACTGGCGGTGGCCGACGTGGGCGGCACCGTGCCCACGAAGGCGCAGGCCAGCTACGTGATCGGCATGGGCCTGATGCAGGCCCTGGCGCACGCCGCACCCGATGTGCCGCCCGACCTCTACCCGCGCCTGGGCGAGCGCTACCGCCACCACTACATGGCGCACCAGAACGACCTGAGCCTGTTCGAGGGCGTGCTGCCGATGCTGCAGGCGCTCAAGGCGCGGCACCACTGGCTGGCGGTGGCCACGGGCAAGAGCCGGCGCGGGCTCGACGAGGTGCTGCGCACGGTGGAACTGCATGGCGTCTTCGATGGATCGCGCACGGCCGACGAAACGGCGGGCAAACCCAGCCCGGTCATGCTCAACGAACTGATGCGCGAGTTCGGCGTGGACCCGCAGCGCACGCTCATGATCGGCGACACCACGCACGACCTGCAGATGGCGGTGAACGCCGGCTGCGCGAGTGTGGGGGTGAGCTATGGCGCGCACGAGCCCGACGCCTTCCACGCCCTGGGGCCACGCTTCGTGGCGCACTCGGTGGCCGAGCTGCACGACTGGCTGAGCGAACACGCCTGAGGAGGCCGATACGCCATGGCGCCCGCACCCGATGACGACCTGCACCCGCTGTGCCACAGCCGCGATCTGGTCGACGGCGGCAAGGGCGTGTCCTTCGACGTGAACTACGCGGGCCAGACCTGCCGGGCTTTCGCCATCCGCCACCAGGGCCGGGCGCACGCCTACCTGAACCGCTGCACCCATGTGGCCATGGAGCTGGACTGGCAGCCCGACCACTTCTTCGACGACAGCGCGAGCTGGTTGCTGTGCGCCACGCATGGCGCGGTGTACGACCCCGGGAGCGGCGAATGCCGGGGTGGGCCTTGCCGCGGCGGGCTCTTCAAGATCGAACTCGTGGAGCACGACGGCGTTGTGCACTGGCGCTCCCAGTACCATCTCAAACCTGTGGAATTCTGAAAGAGAGCCCGTCGTGAACGAGGACTTCAACACCGCCGCCACCCCCCGTCCCGCCGGCGCCGGCTGGGAGCGCGAGACCATCGAGAAACTGCTGTTCGCCCAGCTGAACGAGCAGCGCGCCGCGCGCCGCTGGAAGCTGTTCTTCCGCCTGTTCTGGCTGGTGGTCATCGGCGCCATCGTCTGGCTGGTGGTCAAGGCCGAAGGCATGGCCAACACGCAGACCAGCACGCCGCACACCGCGGTGATCGAGATCGAGGGCACCATCGCCGCCGGCGCCGAAGCGAGCGCCGAGAACGTGCTGCCCGCGCTGCGCCAGGCCTTCGAGGACGAGGGCGCGCAAGGCATCGTGCTGCTCATCAATTCGCCGGGTGGAAGCCCGGTGCAGGCCGGCATCATCAACGACGAGATCCGGCGCCTGAAGGGCCTGCACGACAAGAAGGTCTACGCCGTGGTGGAAGAGACCTGCGCATCAGCCGCTTACTACATCGCCGCGGCGGCCGACGACATCTACGTCGACAAGGCCAGCCTGGTGGGCAGCATCGGCGTGCTGATGGACGGCTTCGGCTTCACCGGGCTGATGGACAAGCTCGGCGTGGAGCGGCGCCTGATGGTGGCGGGCGAGAACAAGGCCATGCTGGACCCCTTCAGCCCGCAGGACGAAGCCCAGAAGGCTTACCTGCAGGCCATGCTCGACGAGATCCACCTGCAGTTCATCGACGTGGTGAAGCAGGGCCGCGGCGAGCGCCTCAAGCAGAACGGCGACACCTTCAGCGGCCTGGTGTGGAGCGGCCAGCAGGCCGTGGGCAATGGGTTGGCCGATGGCCTGGGCAACCTCGACTTCGTGGCGCGCGAGGTGATCAAGGCCGAGGAAGTGGTGGACTACACCCAGCGCGAGAACCTGGGCCTGCGCCTGGCGCGCCAGTTCGGCGCCAGCGTCGGCGAGGGCGTGTTCAAGGCGGCCCGGTCGGCCGGCATTCAGCTGCGGTAACCGTTCGGGTTCTCGCGCTGCCAGCGCCAGGCGTCGGCGCACATCTCGTCGAGCGTGTGGCGCGCCTGCCAGCCCAGCAGCTGGCGGGCCAGCGACGGGTCGGCCCAGCACTGCGCCACGTCGCCCGGGCGGCGCGGCGTCACGCGGTAGGGCACGGGCCGTCCGCTGGCCCTCTCGAAGGCGGCCACCACCTCCAGCACGCTCTGGCCTCGGCCGGTGCCCAGGTTCACGGTGAAGCTTTCGCCCCGGCCCAGCAGGGCCTGGATGGCCGCCACATGGCCGCGCGCCAGGTCCATCACGTGGATGAAGTCGCGCACGCCGGTGCCGTCGGGCGTGGGATAGTCGTTGCCGAAGACGTTGAGGTGTTCGCGCGCGCCCACCGCCACCTGGGCCACGAAGGGCATGAGGTTGTTGGGGATGCCGGCCGGGTCCTCGCCGATCAGGCCGCTCTCGTGCGCCCCCACGGGGTTGAAGTAGCGCAGCGTGCCGATGCGCCAGCGCGGCTGCGCGGTCTGCAGCGCGCTCAGCATGTCCTCGATGACCAGCTTGGTGTGGCCATAGGGGTTGGTGTGGCTGCGGGCGAAGTCCTCGGTGATGGGCACGCGCACCGGGTCGCCATAAACCGTGGCACTGCTGGAGAACACCAGCGTCGGCGGCAGCGAAGGGTCCTCGGCCGCCACGGTGGACATGGCCTGCAGCAGGCTGGTGGCGCCGCCCAGGTTGTTGCGGTAGTACTTGAGCGGATCGGCCACGCTTTCGCCCACGGCCTTGTCGCCCGCGAAGTGCACCACGCCCACCGGGCGGTGGCGGCGCAGCACGCCGGTGAGCCAGTCGGTGTCGAGCACGTCGCCGCGCTCCAGCGGCAAGGCCTGGCCGGTGATGCGCTGCAGGCGCTCCATGACCACCGGGTGGCTGTTGGCGAAGTTGTCGAGCACGATGGGCGCGTAGCCGGCCTCGACCAGCGCCACGGCGGTGTGGCTGCCGATGTAGCCGGCGCCGCCGGTGAGCAGGATCTTCATTGGGCGGTCTGGGGTTTGGGCTCGCGGCCGTAGATGTCCTCGAGGCGCACGATGTCGTCCTCGCCGAGGTAGGCGCCGGACTGCACCTCGATCATCTCCAGTTCCATCTTGCCGGGGTTGTGCAGGCGGTGCACCTCGCCGATGGGGATGTAGGTGGACTGGTTCTCTGACAGCAGGAACACCTCCTGCCCGCGCGTGACCTCGGCGGTGCCCTTCACCACGATCCAGTGCTCGGCGCGGTGGTGGTGCTTTTGCAGGCTCAGCGAGGCGCCGGGCTTGACGCCGATGCGCTTGACCTGGAAGCGCGCGCCCGTGTCGATGCTGTCGTACCACCCCCAGGGCCGCGCCACGCGGCGGTGCGCGGCGGCCTGCGGCACGTCGCTCTTGGCCAGGTGGGCCACCACGTCCTTCACCTGCTCGGCGTGGTCGCGCTGGGCCACCAGCAGGGCATCGGGCGTGTCGATGATGAGCAGGTCGTGCGTGCCCAGCGCCACCACGGGGCGGTGCGGCGCATGGATGAAGGTGTTGGCCGCGCGCAGCGCGTGGCCCTGGCCTTGCACGCGGTTGCCGTTGCCGTCGGCGGGCGCGAGGTCGGCCACGGCGTTCCAGCTGCCCACGTCGCTCCACTGGCCCTGGAAGGGCACCACGGCCACGTCGTCGTGCGGCTCCATCACGGCGTAGTCGATGCTCTGCGAGCGGCAGGCCAGAAAGGGCTCGGCCGCCGGCCGCACGAAGCGGCAGCGGCCCACGGTTTCCTCCTTGGGCGCGGCCATGGCCTGTTCGCAGGCGCTCCAGATGTCGTTGGCGTGGCGCTGAAGCGCGGCCTTCAGCGTGGCGGCGCTCGCCAGGAAGATGCCCGCATTCCAGAGCACGTCGCCCTGCAGCAGCAGGGCCTGCGCGGCCTCGGCGGCGGGCTTTTCGATGAAGCGGGCCACGCGGCGGCTGCCATCGGTGCGCGCTTCGCCTTGCGCGATGTAGCCGTAGGCCGTGCTGGGGAAGCTGGGCATCACGCCGAAGGTGACGATGGCGCCGGCTTGCGCGGCGGCCGCTCCCTGTTTCACCGTGTCGGCGAAAGCGACGGCATCGGGAATGTGGTGGTCGGCGGGGCAGAACAGCAGCAGGCCGCTGTCGTCGCCGTCGCGCAGGGCCTGCAGCGTGGCCAGGGCCATGGCGGCGGCGGTGTTGCGCGCGGCGGGCTCCAGCAGCAGCGTGCCGCCGTGGCCGCCCGATTCGATGGCGTCGGCCACCAGGAAGCGGTGCTCGTCGGCCGCCACGCACAGGGGAGGTCTGCCGCTCCAGGCCACGCGGTCCAGGGTAAGCGTGAGTAAAGATTTGTTGCCCACCAGCGGGACGAACTGCTTCGGAAAACTCTGGCGGGACAAGGGCCACAGGCGGGTGCCCGAGCCGCCGCACAGGATGACGGGTGTGATCTTCATGCGTTTTGTTTCCGGAAGGACCGCGCGCGAAGCGGCGGTGCGGTGTCGCGCGGGGGGCGCGGTCACGGGCCGTGGGTATTATGGGCAGCTTGTTTGACAAATCGCTCGGGAGCATTGCAAGACATGACGACGATTCGTAAAGCCGTATTTCCCGTGGGCGGTCTCGGTACCCGGTTCCTGCCAGCCACCAAGGCCATTCCCAAAGAAATGCTGCCGGTGGTGGACAAGCCGCTGATGCAGTACGCCGTGGAAGAGGCCTACAAGGCCGGCATCCGCGAGATGATCTTCGTCACCGGCCGCAACAAGCGCGCCATCGAGGACCACTTCGACGTGGCCTACGAACTCGAGACCGAGCTGGAAGCCGCCGGCAAGGGAGCCTTGCTCAATCTGGTCACCTCCATCAAGCCCGACGACATGGACTGCTTCTACGTGCGCCAGCCGCGCGCGCTGGGCCTGGGCCATGCGGTGCTGTGCGCCGAGCGCATGGTGGGCAACGAGCCCTTCGCCGTGCTGCTCGCCGACGACCTGATGCTCGGCAAGGACCAGCTCACGGGCGGGCCCACGGTGCTGGCGCAAATGGTCAAGGCCTACGAAAGCAGCCCGGGCACCGTGCTGGCCGTGCAGGACGTGCCGCGCGCCGAGACGAAGCGCTATGGCGTGGTCGACGTGCACGGCGCAAACACGGCGCTGGCCGAGGTGTTTGCCATGGTGGAAAAGCCCGCGCCCGAAAAAGCACCGTCCACGCTGGCGGTGGCGGGGCGCTACATCCTCACGCCGGCGGTGTTCGAGAGCATCCGCCAGCAGCCACGCGGTGCGGGTGGAGAGATCCAGCTCACCGACGGCATCGCCGCGCTGATCGGCAAGGAGCGCGTGCAGGCCTACCGCTACGAAGGCAAGCGCTACGACTGCGGCAGCAAGGAGGGCTTCCTCGAGGCCACGATCGACCTGGCGCTGGCCAACCCCGAGCTGAGCGGGGCGGTGCGCGCGCACCTGCAGCGCATCCAGGGCTGAGGCCCGTTCAGGGGCCGAAGAGAAATACGGCTGGCAGTTCCAGCAGCAGATCGGCTGCGAGCGCAGGGTCGCGGCGCCAATCGGCCACGCGCGCGCTGCGGATGCGCTGCGCGGGCAGCGCCAGCCCGCTGGCCACGGCGAGGCGTGTCGCCGGATGCAGCGTGTCGATCAGCGCGCGCAGGAGGGCGGCGTTGCGGTAGGGCGTTTCGATGAGGATCTGCGACTGACCGCCGCGTGCGGCCAGCGAGTCGAGCTCGCGCAGGCGCCGGGCGCGTTCGTTGGCATCCTGCGAGACGTAGCCCACAAAGGCGAAGTGCTGGCCGTTGAGCCCACTGCCGGCGAGCGCGAGCATCAGCGACACCGGCCCGACCAGCGGGCGCACGTGCAGTCCCATGGCGTGCGCCGCGCGCACCACGCTGCTGCCGGGGTCGGCGATGGCGGGCATGCCGGCCTCGCTGAGCAGACCGATGTCGTGGCCCTGCAGCGCGGGGGCGAGCCAGTCGCGCGCAGCCTGGTCGTCGTGCGTGTGGTCGCCGCGCTTGTGCGCCTGTCGGGGCAGTTCCACGATCCGCTGTTCCTGCAGCGGCGCGGCCAGGCCCGTGGCCGCGTCCACGCGCTTGAGGAAGGCGCGCGCGCTCTTGGCGTTCTCGGCGATCCAGTGCGTGAGCCGGCCGGCCACCGCCAGGGTGTCGCCCGGCAACAAGGCGGGCAGCGGCGCCGCGCTGTCGGCCACGCCGAAGTCCAGCGGCGTGGGCACCAGGTAGAGCGTGCCCGGCGTCACGGCAGGCGCACGCCCGCAGCGCGCAGCATCTGGCAGGTGCGGATCAGCGGCAGGCCCACCAGGGCGGTGGGGTCGTCGCTGTCGATGCGATCGAGCAGGGCGATGCCCAGGCCCTCGCTCTTGGCGCTGCCGGCGCAGTCATAGGGCTGCTCGGCGCGCAGGTAGCGCTCGATTTCGCCGTCGTCCAGTCCGCGAAACGCCACGCGCACGGGCGCGATGTCCTGGCGTTCGAAGCCGCTGGCGCGGCACACCACGGCCAGCGCAGTCTGGAAGACCACCGTCTGACCGCGCATGCGTCGCAGCTGCTGCACGGCGCGTTGGTGCGTGCCCGGCTTGCCCAGCGGCTCGCCGGCCAGATCGGCCACCTGGTCGCTGCCGATCACCACGGCCTCGGGGAAGCGCTCGGCCACGGCACGGGCCTTGGCCAGTGCCAGGCGTTGGGCAATGGCGGCTGGCGTTTCGCCGGGCAAGGGGGTTTCATCGACCTCGGGCGCGGCCACCTCGAAGGGCAGCCCCAGGCGCTGCAGCAACTCGCGCCGGTAGCGGGAGGTCGATCCCAGGACCACGGCCCGGGTGGGGGAGGGGGTGTTGCTCATGGGCGTATTGTCGTGGCCTGCCTAGAATGCCCCGATGGCCAGCAAGCCCCCCACGTCCGTTTTCAATCCGCAGCGCCTGGACGCGTTGCGCTTCGCCCAGGCGGGCGCCCGGCTCGAGGGCGATGCGCCGCTGGCCGATTTTTCGCGCCTCGCCGACGACCTGCATGCGCCCATCGACCCCGCCGAGCGCGTGCGCTGGCAGGCCCGGGGCGAGATGCGCGCCGGCCCGACCGGCGGTGCCCCGCAGGCCTGGCTGCACCTGGAGGCGCATGCCCAGGTGCCGCTGACCTGTCAGCGCTGCCTGGCCCCGGTGCAAACCGCCATCGAGGTGGACCGCTGGTTCCGCTTCGTGGCCGACGAGGCCACGGCCGAGGCCCAGGACGACGACAGCGAAGAAGACCTGCTCGCGCTGGAGCCCCGACCCAGCCTGATCGAGGTCATCGAGGACGAGCTCATCATGTCCTTGCCGCTGGTGCCCCTGCACGAAAGCTGCCCGCAGCCCCTGCCCGATGGCGCGCGGACCCAGGCCGAGGGTGAGAGCGCCGCTGGCAGTGAGCGCCCGCACCCATTCGCCGGCCTGGCCAGGCTCAAGGGCCGGTCGTGAACAGTGATCAGCCGCAGCCCGGAGACTCGGGCTATAATGCTTGGCTTTGCGCCAGGGCGGGCCTGATGGGCCGGGCCGCGTGCGGTTTCCGCGCCGTGTTCCAGCCGATGACGCCCTCGAATCCTCACCAACGCCTTCCAGGAGCCCAACATGGCTGTCCAGCAAAACAAGAAGTCGCCCTCCAAGCGGGGCATGCACCGTTCGCACAACGCGCTGACCACCCCGGGCACCGCCGTCGAACCCACCACCGGCGAAGTGCATCTGCGCCACCACATCAGTCCCAACGGCTTCTACCGCGGCCGTCAGGTGCTCAAGAACAAGTCCGAAGCCTGACACGGGCTGCCCGCCGGGCGCGCCTGCGCGCGTCCGCTGGCCACGGAGAACACGGGCCCGCATGCCGCATGCGGGCCTTTTTCATTAGAACAAGGTCGCCAAGCGCGCCCCGCGAGAAGTCGAGATGATCACCATCGCTGTGGATTGCATGGGGGGGGACGTCGGGCCGGCCGTGACCATGCCCGCCTGCGAGGCCTTCCTGGCCAGCCATCCCCAGGCGCGCCTGCTGCTGGTGGGGCGCTCGGACGCTCTGCGCGACTGGCCCCGGCTGAAGGACCATGAGCGGTGCACCATCGTGGCCGCGTCCGAGGTCGTGGAAATGAGCGACCCGATCGAGGTCGCGCTGCGCCGCAAGAAGGATTCGTCCATGCGCGTGGCGATCCAGCAGGTGAAGGACGGCCATGCGCAGGCCGCGGTGTCGGCCGGCAACACCGGGGCGCTGATGGCGATCGCGCGCTACCTGCTCAAGACCCTGGAGGGCATCGAGCGGCCCGCCATCGCCACCCGCATGCCCAACGCGCGTGGGGGTGCCACCACCGTGCTCGACCTCGGCGCCAATGTCGATTGCTCGGCCGAACACCTGCTGCAGTTCGCGGTGATGGGTTCGGCCCTGGTGGCGGCTGCCACCGGACGCGACGACCCGTCGGTGGGTCTGCTCAACATCGGCGAAGAGGTCATCAAGGGCAACGAGGTCATCAAGCAGGCCGGGCAATTGCTGCGTCAGGCCGCGGCGGCGGGCGATCTGAACTTCCACGGCAACGTGGAGGGCAACGACATCTTCAAGGGCACCACCGACATCGTGGTCTGCGACGGCTTCGTGGGCAACGTGGCGCTCAAGGCGAGCGAGGGCGTGGCCTCGATGATCGCGGGCTTCATCCGCGAGGAATTCACGCGCAGCCTGTGGCGCAAGCTGGCGGCGGCGGTGGCCCTGCCGGTGCTCAATGCCATCCGACAGCGCGCCGATCACCGCCTCTACAACGGGGCGGCCCTGCTGGGCCTGCAGGGACTGGTGTTCAAGAGCCACGGCTCGGCGGACGCCTTTGCTTTCGAGCAGGCCCTGGCCCGCGCGTATGATGCCGCCTCCCGCGGCCTGCTCGACAACGTGAGACAACGCATTGCCCGCGCCCGCCCGCTGCTGTCGCCCGAGACGACCGTCAGCGAACGCGGCGGCATTCCGACCATTTGATTCCCTCTGCATGAGCGCTTATTCCCGCATCACAGGCACGGGCAGCCATCTGCCGCCTCGCCGCCTGACCAACGACGACATGGTGGCGATGCTGGCGCCCAAGGGCATCGAGACCAGCGACCAGTGGATCATCGAGCGCACCGGCATCCGCGCGCGGCATTTCGCCGACGACGGCGTGTTCGCCAGTGACATGGGCGCCGACGCCGCCCGCGCCGCGCTGGACGCGGCCGGCCTCACGGCCAAGGACATCGATCTCATCATCGTCGCGACGTCCACGCCCGACATGGTGTTCCCGTCCACCGCGGCCATCATCCAGCACAAGCTTGGCGTCGCCGGCTGCCCGGCCTTCGACGTGCAGGCCGTCTGCAGCGGTTTCGTCTATGCCATCACCGTGGCCGACGCGATGATCCGCAGTGGCACGGCACGCAAGGCGCTGGTCATCGGCGCCGAGATCTTCTCGCGCCTGCTCGACTTCAACGACCGCACCACCTGCGTGCTGTTCGGCGATGGCGCGGGCGCCGTGGTGATGGAAGCCTCCGACACGCCCGGCCTCCTGGCCAGCGATCTGCACGCCGACGGCAAGCACGTGGGCATCCTGTGCGTGCCGGGGCACGTGTCGGGCGGCCAGATCTCGGGTCAGCCGCTGCTCAAGATGGACGGGCAGGCGGTCTTTCGCCTGGCCGTTACGGTGCTGGACCGTGCCGCGCGCAACGTGCTGCACAAGGCTGGCCGGGTGGACACCGACATCGACTGGCTGATCCCGCACCAGGCCAACATCCGCATCATGCAGGGCGCCGCGAAGAAGCTGCACCTGCCGCTGGAGAAGCTCATCGTCACCGTCGACGAACACGGCAACACCTCGGCAGCGTCCATTCCGCTCGCGCTCGATCACGCGGTGCGCTCCGGGCGTGTGCAGCGGGGCGACACCCTCATGCTCGAAGGGGTGGGCGGGGGCTTCACCTGGGGTGCGGTCCTGCTCGACTACTGAACGAACGCCGCGGCACCGCGCGCCGCCGGCCAGCAAGCACACAAGAATGAAACCGTTCGCTTTTGTTTTCCCCGGACAGGGTTCGCAGTCCGTGGGCATGCTCGATGCCTGGGGCGATCACCCTGTCGTCGCCGACACCTTGCGCGAGGCTTCCGAGGCCCTGGGCGAAGACCTCGGCCGGCTCATCCACGAAGGCCCCAAGGAGACCCTGGGCCTGACCACCAACACCCAGCCCGTGATGCTGGTGGCGGGTGTGGCCGCCTGGCGCGTGTGGCGAGCCGAGGGCGGCGAGTCGCCCACGGCGGTGGCGGGCCACTCGCTGGGCGAGTACAGCGCGCTGGTCGCCGCCGATGTGCTCACGCTGGCCGACGCCGCGCCCTTGGTGCGCTTCCGCGCAGCGGCCATGCAGGAAGCCGTACCCGTCGGCGCGGGCGCGATGGCCGCCATCCTGGGCATGGACGCCGAGCGCGTGAAGGCCGGGTGCGCCGAGGCGCAGGCCACGTTCGGCGCCGGCAGTGCCGAGGTGGTCGAGGCGGTGAACTTCAATGACCCCGCGCAGACCGTGATCGCCGGCAGCAAGGCCGCCGTCGAGAAGGCCTGCGAGGTGCTCAAGGCGAATGGCGCCAAGCGCGCGCTGCCCTTGCCCGTGTCGGCGCCGTTCCACTCCAGCCTCATGAGGCCGGCGGCCGAGCGCCTGCGCGAGAAGTTGGCCGGAATCGCGCTGGCCGCGCCGCGCATTCCCTTGATCAACAACATCGACGTGTCGGTCGAGTCCGACGCCGACCGCATCCGCGACGCGCTCTACCGCCAGGCCTTCGGGCCGGTGCGCTGGGTGGAGTGCGTGCAGGCCATGCGCGCGCGCGACATCAACACCATCGTCGAGTGCGGCCCCGGCAAGGTACTGGCCGGCATGACCAAACGCATCGACGCCAACATCCAGGGCGCGGCCCTGTACGACCCGGCCACCCTGGCCGAGGTGAAGGCCCTGCTGGCCTGAACGAGGAGAACCACATGACGGACGTGAAATTCGCGGGCCAGGTGGCCCTGGTCACCGGCGCGTCTCGCGGCATCGGTGCAGCCATCGCGCACGAACTCGCCCAGCAGGGCCTCACTGTGATCGGCACCGCCACCAGCGCCGATGGCGCGGCGAAGATCGACGCGGCGCTCAAGGCCGTCGACGCTGCCGGCGCCGGCAGCCGCGGCGCGGTGCTCGACGTCAACGACGCCAAGGCCGCCGAAGCGCTCATCGACGAGGTCATCAAGGCGCACGGCGCCCTGCATGTCCTCGTCAACAACGCGGGCATCACACGCGACATGCTCGCCATGCGCCTGAAGGACGAGGATTGGGATGCCGTGCTCGACACCAACCTCAAGGCCGTGTTCCGGCTCAGCCGTGCCGTCATGCGCCCCATGATGAAGCAGCGCTACGGCCGCATCATCAGCATCACCAGCGTGGTGGGCGCCTCGGGCAACGCGGGGCAGGCCAACTACGCGGCCGCCAAGGCCGGTCTGGCCGGCATGACCCGCGCGCTGGCGCGGGAACTGGGCAGCCGCAACATCACGGTGAACTGCGTCGCGCCGGGCTTCATCGAAACCGACATGACCGCCTCCCTGCCCGAGGAACAGCAGAAAGCGCTGCTGTCGCAGATCCCGCTGGGACACCTGGGCAAGCCCTCGGACATCGCCCACGCCGTGGCCTTCGTGGCCAGCCCGCGCGCCGCCTACATCACCGGCCAGGAACTGCACGTCAATGGCGGCATGTTCATGGCCTGATCTCCCCCGGGGCTGCGGCCCCGTCCCCCGGCTAAAATGCCGCCCTGCATTCCAACCCACCCTTTGAGGGACCTATGAGCGATATCGAAGCACGCGTCAAGAAAATCATTGCCGAACAACTCGGCGTGGAAGAAGGTCAGGTCAGCAGCGAAAAAGCCTTCGTGGCCGACCTGGGCGCCGACTCGCTGGACACGGTGGAACTCGTGATGGCCCTCGAAGACGAGTTCGGCATCGAGATCCCCGACGAAGAAGCCGAAAAGATCACCACGGTGCAGCACGCCATCGACTACGCGCTGAAGCACCAGAAAGCCTGATCGCCCCATGAGCCGTCGTCGCGTTGTCGTGACCGGCCTGGGTTGCATCAGCCCCGTGGGCAACACGGTGGCCGACGCCTGGGCCAACCTCCTGGCCGGGCGTTCCGGCATCTCCACGATCACCCGGTTCGACCCGTCGAACTTTGCGTGCCGCATCGCGGGAGAGGTCAAAGATTTCCAGCTGGAGTCCTACATGAGCGCCAAGGAGGCGCGCACGATGGACACCTTCATCCACTTCGGCATTGCCGCGGCGCACCAGGCCGTGGTCGATTCCGGCCTGCCCACGGGTGAGGCGCTGGATGAGGAGATGGCCACGCGCATCGGCTGCATCATCGGCTCGGGCATCGGCGGCCTGCCGCTGATCGAGGAAACCCACACCGAACTGACCAACCGCGGCCCGCGCCGCATCTCGCCGTTCTTCGTGCCGGCCTCGATCATCAACATGATCTCGGGCCATGTGTCGATGCGCTTCGGCTTCAAGGGCCCGAACATCGCCATCGTGACGGCCTGCACCACCGGCCTGCACAGCATCGGCGAAGCGGCCCGCAAGATCGAGTACGGCGACGCCGACGTGATGGTGGCGGGTGGCTCCGAGGCCACGGTGTCGCCGCTGGGCGTCGGTGGCTTCGCCGCGATGCGCGCCCTGTCGACCCGCAACGACGATCCCGCGGCGGCGTCCCGTCCCTGGGACAAGGACCGCGATGGCTTCGTGCTTGGCGAAGGCGCGGGTGTCATGGTGCTCGAGGAGTACGAGCACGCCAAGGCGCGCGGCGCGAAGATCTACGCCGAGGTGGCAGGCTACGGCATGAGCGCCGACGCCGGCCACATGACCGCGCCCAACATGGATGGCCCCCGCCGCGCGATGCTCAACGCCCTGCGCAACGCTGGCGTCAACACCGACGAGGTGGACTACCTCAACGCGCACGGCACGTCCACGCCCCTGGGCGACATCAACGAGTCGAACGCCATCAAGGCAGCGCTGGGTGACCACGCCAAGCGCATGGTGGTCAGCTCCACCAAGTCCATGACCGGGCACCTGCTCGGCGGCGCCGGCGGCATCGAAAGTGTCTTCACCGTGCTGGCCATCCAGCACCAGCAGATCCCGCCGACGATCAACCTCGTCAACCAGGATCCCGAGTGCGACCTCGACTACTGCGCCAACACCGCGCGTGACCGGGAAGTGAACGTTGCCGTGAAGAACAACTTCGGCTTCGGCGGCACCAACGGCACCCTGGTGTTCAAGCGGGTCTGATCACTTGAGTGGTTTGCGCGACGCCCCATCGGTTTCCTATCCGGTGGGGCGCTCCCGTTTCTGGGCCACGGTGCTGACGGCCTTGGCGCTGGCTGTGGTGTTGACCGGCGCCTGGATGGCCTCGACGGTGCCACCCGAAGCCTGGCTCCCGCTGGCCGGGGCTGGACTGGCGTGGATGGCCTGGGCGGCGCGCAGCGAACGCCAGCAGCCCACGGGCCTGCTGCGGTTCAGCGGGTCGACGGGGCGGGGCGGTACCTGGCGCTGGGCACTGGACGGCACGGACGAAGGCCTGGCGCTTCAGGCGGTGGAGGCTGCGGTGGATCTGCAGAACCGCATGCTGCTGCGCCTGAAAGGATCGTCCGGCGTACCCGCCTGGGTCTGGGTGGAGCGCGTGGACGCACCCGTCGATTGGCTCGCGTTGCGCCGCGCGGTGACATCCGATCGGCCCGGCTGAGTCCGCTTCCAGCCGCCCCGAACGCGACAGGGGCATGGGGTATAGTCCCGCGCGCATGACAACGGAAGACCACACCGCTCCGCCGCCGCCCGACAGCGACGTCATGCTGGTGCAACGCACCCTGGCCGGCGAACGCCGCGCCTATGACCTGCTGGTCGTCAAGTACCAGCGCCGCGTCGAGCGCCTCATCGGCCGCATGGTGCGCGATTCCGACCTGGTCCAGGACATCGCCCAGGAAACCTTCATCCGGGCCTACCGGGCCCTCGCCCAGTTCCGCGGCGACGCCCAGTTCTACACCTGGCTGTACCGGATCGCGGTAAATACCGCCAAGAAGCAGCTGATGGAGTTGAAGCGCGACCCGCTGGTCTTCCAGTCGCAGCTCAAGGGAGCCGAAGACGATGAAACTTCCGCCCCGGAGCGCGAACTAAACGCCAACATAGCCGACACCGAGACGCCCGAGGCGGTGCTGGCGAGCAAGGAAATCGCCAACGCGGTCAATGCCGCGATGGAGGCCTTGCCCGAGGAATTGCGCATGGCCATTACCCTGCGCGAGATCGAAGGCCTGAGTTACGAAGAGATCGCCCAAGCACTGGAATGCCCCATTGGCACCGTGCGTTCCCGCATCTTCCGGGCGCGCGAAGCCATTTCCACCCGCATCAAGCCCTTGCTCGACCGCCAGTCGGGCAAGCGCTGGTGAGTGGTCAGTCACGCAGAGGTTGCCCCGATGAACCAGTTCACTTCCCCCGATCCGGCCCTCCAGGGCGCCGACCAGGTGTCGGCCCTGTGTGATGGGCGCCTGGACACGCACGAACTCGACGCCCTGTTCGCGCGCTGTCGCGAGAGCGACGAACCCCTGGCTCAGTGGCATGGCTACCAGCTCATCGGCGAGGTGCTGCGTGGCGAGGGTTCGGCGCTGCCGGCCCGCGCCCCCCGGGATTTCCTGGCCGAGTTGAACCAGCGGCTCGACGCTGAGCACCAGCCTGCCACCGACGCCTTGGCGGTGCCGGTTCGCGCCGTGCGCGGGCCCGCCGCGAACGACGCCTTGTTCCGCTGGAAGATGGTGTCGGGCCTGGCCAGCGTGGTGGCCGTGGCCGCTGTCGGCTGGACCGTGCTGGCGGGTGCGCCCAGCGGTAGCCAGGGGCCGGTGGTTGCCCAGGAGCGCGCGGTCGCGCCGGCCGCCACCCTTGCGGAGGCGCAGCCCGCCGCCCCCGTGAGCGCCGTGCCCACCCGGCCGGTGGTGGTGTCCACCTCGCAAGGCAAGCTGATCCGCGACCCGGCGCTCGAGCGCCTGCTGTCCCAGCATCGCCAGCACGGCGGCATGTCGGCGTTCCAGTCCTCGACCGGCTTCATCCGCAACGCCACCTACGATTCAGACGCCCGCTGATGGCCGCGCCCATGACGACCGCCCACCCCACCATCGCGCATTTCGAGGCTCGCCACATCCGCGCGCCGCGATTGCGCCGACTGGGTGCCGCTCTCATTGTCTGGGCCTGTGCCGGCGGCTGGAGCGCGTCGGCGCTGGCCCAGGGGGCGGTGTCGCCTGGGGTGGCTCCGGCGCGCAGCGTGACCGAATGGCTTGCGCGCATGCACGAGGCGTCCCGCCAGCGCTCCTACATCGGCACGCTGGTCGTCAGTTCCGGCAGCGCCATGTCCGCCTCCAAGATCTGGCACGTGTGCGACGGCTCGCAGCAAATGGAGCGCGTGGAGACGCTTACCGGCGTGCCGCGCACCACCATCCGCCGCAACAGCGAGGTCATCACCTTCGAGCCCGAAACGCGCACGGCCATGGTCGAGAAGCGCGAGTCGCTCGGCGTGTTCCCCGACATGCTGCGCACGCCCACGAGCGCCATCGCCCAGTTCTACGGGGCCCGCGAGGTGGGCGCCCAGCGCGTGGCGGGGCACATGGCCGACATGGTGGAGATCGTGCCGCGCGACGAATGGCGCTTCGGCTACCGGATCTGGTCGGAGAAGAAGTCCGGCCTGATCGTGAAACTGCAGACGCTGGGCGCGCAAGGCCAGGTGCTGGAGCAGGTGGCCTTCTCCGAGTTGCAGCTCGATGCGCCGGTGAGCATGGACAAGCTCACGCGCCTGATGAAGGACACGCGGGGTTATGAGGTCGTCAAACCCGCACTGCGCAAAACCACGCCGCAGGCCGAGGGTTGGCAACTGAAAGAGCCGATTCCGGGCTTCAGCGCCATGAGCTGCCACACGCGCGAGGTGGCGGGCGGCTCCGTGCCGCCGGGGCAGGCGCCCATGCAATGGGTGTTTTCCGATGGCCTGGCATCGGTGTCGCTGTTTGTCGAACCTTACGACGCGCAGCGCCACGGGAGCGAAGAGCAGGTGGCCATGGGTGCCACGCATTCCGTGAGCCGCCGCGTGGGCGACCATTGGGTGACGGCGCTGGGCGAGGTGCCTGCCTCGACGCTGCGGCGTTTTGCCGATGCCCTTGAACGGATCCGATGAAGCCTGACCAAAGGAAGTTGCCGATGTCCGCCGTCCGATTCCGCCCCTCTCTGCAAGTCCTGGCGCTGGCCGCCGCGTTCGGCGTCGCCGCATCGGGCGCCGCGCTGGTGACCACCCCCGCCTTCGCACAGGCCGCGCCGGCCACCAATGCGCGTGGCTTGCCAGACTTCACCGACCTCGTCGACCTCGTCGGCCCGTCGGTGGTCAATATCCGCACGCTTGAGCGCGCGTCGGCGCGTGGTGGCGCTGAGGGCGGCCCTGACGAGGAGATGCTGGAGTTCTTTCGCCGTTTCGGCATCCCCATTCCGCCGGGCGTCGTGCCGCGCGGCCCGCGTCAGGGCCCGCCGTCCGACGAGGCACGCCCGCGCGGCGTGGGCTCGGGTTTCGTGCTGAGCGCCGATGGTTTCGTCATGACGAATGCCCACGTGGTGGACGGCGCCGACGAGGTGATCGTGACGCTCACGGACAAGCGCGAGTTCAAGGCCCGTATCGTGGGCGCAGACACGCGCACCGACGTGGCGGTGGTCAAGATCGAAGCCACCGGTCTTGTGCCCGTCAAAGTGGGCGACATCAACCGCCTGCGCGTGGGCGAATGGGTGATGGCCATCGGCTCGCCCTTCGGCCTGGAGAACACCGTCACCGCCGGCATCGTGAGCGCCAAGCAGCGCGACACGGGCGACTACCTGCCTTTCATTCAGACCGACGTGGCCATCAATCCAGGCAATTCGGGCGGGCCGCTGATCAACATGCGCGGCGAAGTGGTGGGCATCAACAGCCAGATCTACTCGCGCTCCGGAGGCTTCCAGGGCATCTCCTTCGCGATTCCCATCGACGAGGCCGTGCGCGTGTCCAACGAGCTGCGCGCCAGCGGTCGCGTCACGCGCGGCCGCATCGGCGTGCGCATCGACCAGGTCAGCAAAGAGGTGGCCGAGTCGCTGGGCATGGCGCAACCGAAAGGCGCGCTGGTGCGCGGTGTCGAACCCGATTCGCCGGCGGCCAAGGCCGGCGTGGAGCCGGGGGACATCATTCTCAAATTCGACGGCAAGGAAATCGACAAGTCGGTCGATCTGCCGCGCCTGGTGGGCAACACCAAACCCGGCACGCGCAGCGCCATGACGGTGCTGCGCCGAGGCAGCCAGCGCGACCTCAACGTGGTGGTGGCCGAGCTCGAGCCCGAGCGTCCCGAAGCCCGCGCGGCGGCACCCGAACCCACGCCCGTGCCCAGCAGCAACGCGGTCCAGTCGCTGGGGCTGACGCTGGCCGAACTCAGCGCCGACGAGGCCAAGGCACTCAAGGTCCGTGGCGGCGTGCGCGTCATGGGCGTCACCGGGCCCGCCACGCGCGCCGGCCTGCGCGAGGGCGACGTCATCGTGGCGGTGGCCAATACCGAGGTGTCGTCGGTGAAAGACGTGGAAGCGGCGCTCGCGCGGCTGGAGAAAAACAAGCCCGTGAACCTTCTGCTGCGCCGGGGCGAGTGGGCGCAATACGCGGTGGTGCGCCCGCAGGCCCGGTGAATGCTCGTGGAGCAGCGGCTTTTGGGTGATCGGGGCCAATAACCCCGGCCCCCGCTGGGCATCTGCGCCGTTTGTCGCCAGGTGTTTCGGGGGCGCCACGGGCTGCCAAGAGCGGCTGACCGGTCGGTTGGCCAAAAAGTTAGTATGCACCAACGTGAATCCACGGACTGATGACTGGATTCGATAAAATCGCACACCTTGTCCACAGATTGGGATGGCTCCCTGGCCTGCAAATTCACGATGCGGGAGCCCCCGAGGCCTTGTCCCAGTCTGATCCACAGCCCTTGCACAGCTTGTACCCAGAGCCTGTGAATAAGCTGTAAACAACTGCCCTGTTGCGGCCCGGCGACAGGGCTTGGAAGCTCGGTGGCGGCTGTCTGCGGGGGGCTTTTTGCCTACAATGAAACCCCAACTATCGCAGTTGCCATTGATTGTTGGTTACGGGCGCGTCAGCAGCTGACGCGCCCTTTTTTATGGTCGCGCGCCTTGGCCCGGCGCACGCAGAACATGGTCCCTGGCTTGGTCCTCTGATGAACCACATACGCAATTTCTCGATCATCGCGCACATCGATCATGGCAAATCGACGCTTGCGGATCGCATCATTTCCCGCTGTGGCGGTCTCTCCGATCGCGAGATGAGCGAGCAGGTACTCGACTCCATGGACATAGAGAAGGAGCGAGGCATCACCATCAAGGCGCAGACCGCTGCGCTGCAGTACAAGGCCCGCGACGGCCGCGTCTACAACCTCAACCTGATCGACACGCCGGGCCACGTCGACTTCTCATATGAAGTCTCCCGCTCCTTGTCGGCCTGTGAAGGTGCCTTGCTCGTGGTGGACGCGAGCCAGGGCGTGGAGGCCCAGACGGTGGCCAATTGCTACACCGCGCTCGACCTGGGCGTGGAGGTGCTGCCGGTCCTCAACAAGATGGACCTGCCCAACGCCGATCCCGAGAACGCCAAGAGCGAGATCGAGGACGTGATCGGCATCGACGCCAGCGACGCCATTCCCTGCTCGGCCAAGACCGGCATGGGCGTTGAGGAGATCCTCGAGGCGGTGATCGCCAAGGTGCCACCGCCGCGCGGCAACCCCGACGCACCGCTTCGCGCCATGATCATCGACAGCTGGTACGACGCCTATGTCGGCGTGGTGATGCTGGTGCGCGTGGTGGACGGCCGGCTGCTGAAGGGCGAGCGCTTCAAGCTCATGGCCACCAACGCGGCCTACAACGCCGACAACCTGGGCGTGTTCACGCCAGCCACCCAGCCCCGCGAATCGCTGGAGGCGGGGGAGGTGGGCTACATCATTGCGGGCATCAAGGAGCTGGCGGCCGCCAAGGTGGGCGACACCGTCACGCTGGAAAAGAAGCTGCCCAACAACGCCGGCCCTGCAGAGCAGCCGCTGCCGGGGTTCAAGGAGGTGCAGCCGCAGGTGTTTGCCGGCCTGTACCCCACCGAGGCCAACCAGTACGACGCCCTGCGCGACGCGCTCGAAAAGCTCAAGCTCAACGACGCCTCGCTGCACTACGAGCCTGAGGTGTCGCAGGCGCTGGGCTTCGGCTTCCGCTGCGGCTTCCTGGGCCTGCTGCACATGGAGATCGTGCAGGAGCGCCTGGAGCGCGAGTTCGACCAGGACCTCATCACCACCGCGCCCAGCGTGGTGTACCAGGTGGTCAAGGGCGACGGCGAGGTGCTCATGGTGGAGAACCCGTCCAAGATGCCCGACGCCGGCCGCATCGAGGAGATCCGTGAGCCCATCGTCACGGTTCACCTGTATATGCCGCAGGAGTACGTGGGCCCGGTGATGACCCTGGCCAACCAGAAGCGCGGGGTGCAGATCAACATGGCCTACCACGGCAAGCAGGTCATGCTGACCTACGAGCTGCCGCTTGGCGAGATCGTGCTGGACTTCTTCGACAAGCTCAAATCCGTCAGCCGCGGTTACGCGAGCATGGACTACGAGTTCAAGGAGTACCGCGCCTCCGACGTGGTCAAGGTCGACATCCTGCTCAACGGCGAGAAGGTCGACGCCCTGTCCATCATCGTGCACCGCAGCCAGTCGCAGTACCGCGGCCGTGCGGTGGCGGCCAAGATGCGCGAGATCATCAGCCGCCAGATGTTCGACGTGGCCATCCAGGCGGCCATCGGTGGCAACGTGATCGCTCGCGAAACCATCAAGGCGCTGCGCAAGAACGTGCTGGCAAAATGCTACGGTGGTGACATCACCCGCAAACGCAAACTGCTCGAAAAACAGAAAGCTGGCAAGAAGCGCATGAAACAGATCGGCTCCGTCGAAGTGCCCCAGGAGGCTTTCCTGGCAATCCTGCAGGTGCAAGACTGATGAAGTCCGCGATGGGTGCGGTCACGGGGGTGATCCTCGCGGCGTTCGGGCTCTATGCCGTGGCCTGGTATTCGGGCACGGTCGAGGGCAATTTCTCCCTTCTGCTGATGCTGGCGACGCTGGTCACCGGCATCTACTGGGTCATCGACAAGCTGGTGTTCCTGCCGCAGCGCCGCCGCGTGGCCGACCACCTGGTGCGGGAGCACCAGCAGCGCAAGGAAGCCCTCGCCAAGCAGGGCTTCAGCCAGATCGAAGGCGACATCGAACCGGCCCGGCAGCGGGCGCTGGCCCAACCCTGGTGGCTGGACTGGACGGCGGGCCTGTTCCCCGTGATCCTGGCCGTCTTCGTGCTGCGCTCCTTTCTGTTCGAGCCGTTCAAGATCCCCTCCGGTTCCATGATCCCGACCCTGCGCGTGGGCGACCTGATCCTGGTGAACAAGTACCACTACGGTATTCGATTGCCCGTGTTCAACACCAAGGTCTGGGACAACCATGCGCCGCAGCGCGGCGACGTGATCGTCTTCCGCTACCCGCCCAAACCCAGCCTGGATTACATCAAGCGCGTGGTCGGCCTGCCGGGCGACGAGGTGGCCTATCTGAACAAGCAGCTCACGGTCAACGGCCAGCCTGTGCCGCGGGTGGCGCAGCCCGATTTCTTCGACAAGGACTCGATGCGCTACGCCAAGCAATGGCAAGAGAGCCTGGGCGGCAAGCACTACAACATCCTCAACGAGGACACGCGCCCGGCGTTTGTCGAAGGCGTCACGCAATTCCCGTTCGCCGACGCCTGCCGCTACAGCGTGGAAGGCATGGTCTGCAAGGTGCCGGCCGGACACTACTTCATGATGGGCGACAATCGCGACAATTCGCTCGACTCGCGGTATTGGGGTTTCGTGCCCGAAGCGAATATCGTCGGCAAGGCCTTTTTCGTCTGGATGAATTTCGGCGATTTCGGTCGCATCGGCTCGTTCGAGTGACGACGGGCGCTCTGGAGGAACACGCATGAAGCTGAAGCGGCAACAACGGGGCCTGACCTTCGTCGGCCTGATCATTGTCGGTACCCTGCTGGCGCTGGCGGGCATCGTGGCGGCGCAGGTGTTTCCCACTTACCTCGAGTACATGGCCGTGCAGAAGGCGGTGCAAAAGGCTGCGGCAGGGGGCACGGTGGCCGAGGTGCGCAGCATCTTCGACAAGGCCGCCACCATCGACGACATCCGCACGATCAGTGGCAAGGACCTCACGGTCGGCAAGCAGGGCGATCGCGTCGTCGTGTCCTTCGACTACAGCCGCGAGATCCATCTGGCCGGCCCGGGCTGGCTGGTGATGAAGTACAAGGGCAGCTCGCAATGAGCATGGCCCGCTTGATGGCTTGAACCCCGACCTCACCGCGCTGCAGGGCCGCCTGCAGCACCGCTTTGCCAATCCCCGCCTGCTGGAGCGGGCGCTGACCCACCGCAGCTTCGGCGCGGATCACAACGAGCGTCTTGAATTCCTCGGCGACTCCGTGCTCAACCTGGCCGTCTCCGGCCTCTTGTTCGAGAAGCTGAACGCCTTGCCCGAGGGCGATCTCTCGCGCGTGCGCGCCAACCTGGTCAAGCAGGACACCTTGTTCGAACTCGCCCAGGCGCTGGGCCTGTCGTCCGGCCTGCGGCTTGGCGACGGCGAAAAGCGTTCCGGGGGGCATAAACGTCCTTCCATCCTGGCCGACGCGCTCGAGGCGGTGATCGGTGCCGTCTACCTCGACGCCGGCTTCGAGACCGCCTCGCAGCTGGTGCGGCGCCTCTACAGCGGCGTCGAACTCAGCGCCAGCATGACGGCCCTGGGCAAAGACCCGAAAACCGAATTGCAGGAGTGGCTGCAGGGCCGCAAAATGAAGCTGCCTGTCTACCGCGTGGTGGCCACGCTGGGCGAGGCGCACAAGCAGACCTTTGACGTGGAATGCACCGTGCAGGAAACCGGCCACAGCGAGCGCGGCATCGGCGCCTCGAGGCGCGCGGGCGAGCAAGCCGCCGCCGCCGCCATGCTGCAACACCTGAGCGCGCCATCCGCCGACAAAGCCACCCCATGAGCCAGAAGACGCCCGCCCCGCCTCCCGCCGACGCCCATCTTGAGGCGATGCTGGCGCGCGCGCTCGGCAAACCTGGCGGGGCCGAGGCCGCCAGCGCGAGCGAGCCGCCGCGGCCCGAGGTGGCCGAGGCCGACAAGCGCTGCGGCTATGTGGCCATCGTGGGCAAGCCCAACGTCGGCAAGTCCACGCTGCTCAACGCGCTGGTGGGTCAGAAGGTCAGCATCACCTCGCGCAAGGCCCAGACCACGCGCCACCGCATCACGGGCATCCGGACCGAGGGTGCGTCCCAGTTCATCTTCGTGGACACGCCCGGTTTCCAGACCCGCCACGGCAACGCGCTCAACCGCTCGCTGAACAAGACGGTCCTGGGCGCCGTGACCGACGTGGACCTGATCCTCTTCGTTGTCGAGGCCGGCCGCTTCAACCTGGCCGACGCCAAGGTGCTCTCGTTGCTGCCGCCCTCGGTGCCGGTCATCCTGCTGGCGAACAAGCTGGACGAGGTGCACCGCCGCGGCGAACTCGCGCCCTGGTTGCGTTCCATGCAGGAGCGGCACGCCTTCGCCGAGTTCGTGCCCATGTCGGCCAAGGCGCCCAAGGACATCCAGCGTCTGTTCGGCATCTGCGAGAAGTACCTTCCCCGGCAAGCCTGGATCCACGATGCGGAGGAGCTGACCGACCGCAGCGAGCGCTTCATGGCCGCCGAGATGGTGCGCGAGAAGCTGTTTCGCCTCACCGGCGACGAGTTGCCTTACACCTCCACGGTGATCATCGACCGCTTCGAGGAGGAGGGTCAGTTGCGCCGCATCGCCGCCACCATCGTGGTGGAGCGCGAGGGGCACAAGGGCATGGTGATCGGCGACAAGGGCGAGAAGCTCAAGCGCATCGGCACCGAGGCGCGCATGGAGCTCGAAAAGCTCTGGGGCGGCAAGGTGTTCCTGGAGCTCTGGGTCAAGGTCCGCTCCGGCTGGGCCGACGACGACGCTCGCGTGCGCTCCTTCGGTTATGAATGAGGCCCCCACGCTCCGCCGCTGCGCGGGTCGCTGCCCCCCGAGGGGGCTGGCCTGCCTTGGGGCGGCCCGGCGGCAGGCCGACTTTCTCCGATGAAGGCTCGCGTCGCCGACGAATCCGCCTACGTTCTGCACCGCTACGACTGGAGCGAGACCAGCCTCGTGCTGGAGGTGTTCACCCGCTACCACGGCCGCATCGCCCTGGTGGCCAAGGGTGTGAAGCGCCCCACCTCGCAGTTCCGCCCCGTGCTGCTGCCGCTGCAGCCCCTTCAATTGAGCTGGAGCGGCGACGCCGAGGTGCGCACGCTCAAGGCCGCGCACTGGGTGGGCGGGCACGTCATGCCCACCGGCGAGGCGCTCATCGCGGGCAGTTACCTCAATGAGCTGCTGGTGAAGCTGCTGGCGCGCGATGACCCGTACCCGCGCCTGTTCGACTGGTTCGCCACCGCCGTGCACACCCTGGCCGAGCAGCCCGAGGCCCGCACCGTGGTGCTGCGCGCCTTCGAGTTGCTGATGCTGCGCGAGATCGGCCTGCTGCCCGACCTGCTGCGCGAGGGCGCGACGCTGGCGCCGCTGATCGAGGGCGAGCCTTATGTGCTGCAGGCCGAGTCCGGCCTGCGGGTGGCGCACGACGACGACCACCACGCGCTGCCCGCCGCCCGGTGGCGCGACCTGCAGCATGCCCTGGACGACCCCGCGCCATTCGTGCCCGTGCTGCGCGTCTGCGCCGACATCGCACCGACCCTGCGCATCCCCCTGCGCAACCTGCTGCACTACCATGGCGGCGTGCGCGTGTTTCGCACGCGCCAGCTCATGCTCGACGTGCAGGCCCTGAGCCGTCGCCGCGGGCATGCCGCCGACGCCGCTTCAACCGATTCCTGACCGAGCCCGAGCATGGTGCACCCCCGAACCGCGCTGTCCGTCAATCTCAACAAGGTCGCGCTGGTGCGCAACACCCGCCACCTGGGCATTCCGTCCGTTACGCGCGCGGCCACCCTGTGCCTGCAGGCTGGTGCCGCCGGCATCACCGTGCATCCGCGTCCCGACGAGCGCCACATCCGCGCGCACGACGTGCACGACCTGGCCGCCGTGCTCAAGGCATGGCCCGGGCGCGAATACAACATCGAGGGCAACCCCTTCCACAACCTCATGGACTTCGTGCGCGCCGTGCGCCCTCACCAGGCCACCTTCGTGCCAGACGCCGAGGGGCAATTCACCAGCGACCACGGCTGGCGCTTCCCCGACGACGCCGAGCGCCTGCGCCCCCTGATCGCCGAGTGCCAGGCGCTGGGCGTGCGCGTGAGCCTGTTCATGGACGCCGAGGCCGATCAGATGGCAGCGGCCAGGGCGGTCGGTGCCGATCGGGTGGAGTTCTACACCGAGCCCTATGCGGCGGCCTTTGGCACGCCAGGACAGACCGGACAACTGCAGCGCTTCGCGCGGGCCTCGCAAGCCGCGCTGGACGCTGGCCTGGGGGTCAACGCCGGCCACGACCTCAACCGCGACAACCTCACGCCGTTCCTGCGCGCCGTGCCGGGCGTCAGCGAGGTGTCCATCGGCCACGCGCTGATCGCCGACGCCCTCGAGCTCGGCTACGAAGCCACCGTCATGTCCTACAACCGCTGCATCGCCGACGCCTTCGCATGATCTACGGCATCGGCACCGACATCTGCGACGTGCGCCGTATCGCGGCCACGATGGAACGCCAGGGCGAGCGCTTCGCGAGCAAGGTGCTCAGCGAGGCCGAGTTCGCCGTCTGGCAGCGCCGCAGCGCGCGCTGGCCGCAGCGCGGCTTGCGCTACCTGGCCACGCGCTTCTCGGCCAAGGAGGCTTTCTCCAAGGCCATCGGCCTGGGCATGCGCATGCCCATGAGCTGGCGCCGTTGCGAGATCGCCAATCTGCCCAGTGGCCAACCCGTCATCGTGTTGCACGGCGAACTCAAGACCTGGTTCGAATCCCAGGGCCTGCGCGCGCACGTCACCGTGACCGACGAGACTGATTACGCGGCCAGTTTCGTGGTCGTCGAACGCACCGATTCCCTATCGCCATGAACCACCACGCCCCCCTGATCATCGACGTCGCCGGCCTGACGCTGAGTGATACCGACCGCCAGCGCCTGGACCACCCCCTGGTCGGCGGCGCCATTCTGTTCGGTCGCAACTGGCGCGACCGCGCGCAGCTCACGCGGCTCTGCGCGGAAATCAAGGCGGTGCGCGAGGACCTGCTGGTCGCCGTCGACCAGGAAGGTGGCCGCGTGCAGCGTTTCCGAACCGATGGCTTTACCGCCTTGCCGCCCATGGCCGCCTTCGGCGAGCGCTGGATGGCCGGCGGCGCCGACGGTGACGGGGCGATGCGCGCGATCGACGCCGCCACGGCGGCCGGCTTCGTGCTCGGGGCGGAGCTGCGCGCCTGCGGTGTGGACCTGAGCTTCACCCCGGTGCTCGATCTCGACCACGGCGACAGCGCCGTCATCGGCGACCGCGCCTTCGCGCGTGACCCGCGCGTGGTGGCGATGCTTGCGCAGGCGCTGATGCACGGCCTGCGGCAAAGCGGCATGGGCAACTGCGGCAAACACTTCCCCGGGCACGGCTACGTGCGCGGTGACACGCACCACGAGATCCCGCGCGACACCCGTTCGCTCAAGGCCATCCTGGCCGACGACGCCTTGCCCTACGGCTGGCTCAGCGCCTCGCTCAGTGCGGTGATGCCCGCGCACGTGGTCTACCCCAGGGTGGACGCGCGCCCGGCCGGCTTCTCGGCGCGCTGGTTGCAGGATGTGCTGCGCGCGCGACTGGGCTTCACCGGTGCGGTGTTCAGCGACGACCTCGGCATGGCCGCGGCGCGTCAGATCGAGGGCCGGGCGGTGCGCTTCGCCGAGGCCGCCACCGCCGCACTGCAGGCGGGTTGCGATATGGTGCTGCTGTGCAACCAGAGCGTGGTGGAGGGTGGTGCGCCGATCGACGAGGCCATCGATGAACTGTCGCGCGCCGCGATGCAGGGCGATTGGGTGCCGTCGCCCGCCAGCGAGGAGCGCCGCCGCGCGCTGCTGCCGCAGGGCAAGGCCATGGCCTGGGACGATCTGATGGTGGATGCGCGCTACATGCACGCGCTGTCGCTGCTGCCCTGAACGGGCGTACCTTTCAGCGGTCGAGCCCGAGCTTCTCGAGCAGATCGGCCACGAGTTCGAGGCGCAACAGCGGGTTGTCCAGCGCCATCAGCCGCTGCTTGAGCGCAACCGGGGCGGGCACCAGCTCGCACCAGCGGTTGGCCACCCAGCCCGCGTCGTCCCAGTGGTAGGGCGGCTGGATCGGCAACTGTTCCTCGGCGCCGGGTTGGCGCTCGCGCAGGTTCTCCAGCACACGCTTCAGGCCGATGGCCACGGAAGCCAGCTCGTCTGGCACGGGCGCTTGAACGTCGGCGGGCATCAGGTCCACGTCGGCCACCCACAGGCCGTGTGGCAGGCGCGTGCGGCGGGTGACGTTGAAGCGCTGCAAGCCCTGGCAGCGGATCATGAACAGCCCGGGTTGCGGTTTCTCCAGTGACTCGATGCGAGCGAGCACGCCAACCGGGTGGAAGACCTCTTTGGCGAAACCGTCGCCGCCGGGCGGGGCGTTGGGGTCAAGGCGGCGCACCTCGCTGCCTTCGCTCAGGCTCACCACGCCGAAGGGCGCGCCGGCCTTGTGGCAGCGACCGATCATGTCGAGGTAGCGCACCTCGAAGATGCGAAGCGGCAGCCAGCCGCCCGGGAACAGGACGGTCTGCAGCGGGAAGAGGGGCAACTGGGCGAGCTTGAGCGCCTCAGTGGCCGCCGGGCCGTCGCTCAATCCTCGACCACCGCGTCGGCGCTCTGTCGCTGCATCATGGCCAGCAGGTTGGCCACGGTGGCGCGCAGTTCGCGGCGGTCGCAGATGAAGTCGACCGCGCCCTTGGTCTGCAGGAACTCGGCGCGCTGGAAGCCTTCGGGCAGCTTCACGCGCACGGTGTTCTCGATCACGCGCGGGCCGGCGAAGCCGATGAGCGCCTTGGGCTCGGCGATCACCACGTCGCCCACGAAGGCGAAGCCCGCGCTCACGCCGCCCATGGTGGGGTCGGTCAGCACGCTGATGTAGGGCAGGCCCTTCTTGGCCAGGCGCGTGAGCGAGGCGTTGGTCTTGGCCATCTGCATGAGCGAGAGCAGGCCTTCCTGCATGCGCGCGCCGCCGGTGGCGGTGAAGCACACGAAGGGCACCTTCTGCGCAATGGCTTCCTCGACGCCGCGCACGAAGCGCTCGCCAACGACCGAGCCCATGGAGCCGCCCATGAAGTCGAACTCGAAGCAGGCCGCGACCAGGCTCATGCCCTTGACCGCGCCGCCCATGACGATGAGGGCGTCGGTCTCGCTGGTGGTTTCCAGGGCTTCCTTGAGGCGCTCGGGGTACTTGCGGCTGTCCTTGAACTTGAGCGCGTCCACCGGCAGCACCTCCTGCCCGATCTCGTAGCGGCCTTCGGCGTCAAGGAAGCCGTTGAGCCGCGCGCGCGCACCGATGCGGTGGTGGTGCGAGCAGTGCGGGCAGACGTTCTGGTTCTTCTCGAGGTCGTTCTTGTAGAGCACGGCCTCGCAGCTCGGGCACTTCACCCACAGGCCCTCGGGCACGCTGCGGCGCTCGGTGGGGTCGGTCTGGGTGATCTTGGGGGGCAGCAGCTTTTCGAGCCAGGACATGCGGTTCTCCGGGGGAGTGAGGGGCGCGAGGCGGGATTATGCGTCCAGCGCTTTTCGGATGGTGCGCATGAACTGGACGGCCACGGGCACCACCTTTTCGTGCGGTTCGTCCTCGATGAGCTGGATGAGCTTGCTGCCGATCACCACCGCGTCGGCGGTGCGGCCGATGGCCCGGGCGGTCTCCGCGTCCCGTATGCCGAAACCCACGCCGACGGGGATGCTGACGTGTGCCCGGATGCGCGGCAGCATGGCCTCCACCTGGGACACGTCCAGCGTGCCCGCGCCGGTGACGCCTTTCAGTGAAACGTAGTACACGTAGCCGCTGGCCACGCGCGCGACCTGGGCCATGCGCTCGTCGGTGGACGTGGGCGCCAGCAGGAAGATGAGGTCCATGTCGCGTGCGCGCAGGGCGCGGGCGAAGTCCTCGCATTCCTCGGGCGGGTAGTCCACCACCAGCACGCCGTCCACGCCGGCCTCGGCCGCGTCGTTCACGAAGGCGCCAGCGCCGTGCTTCTGGTCGTAGCGCTCCACCGGGTTGGCGTAGCCCATCAGCACCACGGGCGTGCCGGTGTTGCGTTCGCGGAATCGCCTCACCATGGCCAGCACCTGCACGAGGCCGATGCCGGCCGCCAGCGCGCGGTCGCCGGCCTTCTGGATCACGGGTCCATCGGCCGAGGGGTCGGAGAAGGGCACGCCGAGCTCGATGATGTCGGCACCTGCTTCGGCCATGCCCTGCATGAGCTCGGGCGTGATGTCGGCGAAGGGGAAGCCGGCGGTGACATAGGGGATCAGCGCCTTGCGGCCCTGGGCCTTGAGTTCGGCGAGGGTCTTGTCGATGCGGCTCATTTGGCTTGGCCCCCCTTGACGGTGTGTCCGCGCATGGAGGGGCGGTCGTAGAAATCGACGCCCGACAGGTCGGCGACGGTGCCTATGTCCTTGTCGCCGCGGCCCGAGAGGTTGACCAGAATGGACTGGGTGGGTTTCATCGTCCTGGCGAGCTTCATGGCGTGCGCCACGGCGTGGCTGGACTCCAGCGCGGGGATGATGCCCTCGGTGCGGCAAAGGTAGTGGAAGGCCTCCAGCGCCTCGCTGTCGGTGATGCCCACGTACTCGGCGCGGCCGATGTCCTTGAGGAAAGCGTGCTCGGGGCCGACGCCGGGGTAGTCCAGCCCGGCGCTCACGCTGTGGGTCTCGGTGACCTGGCCGTGGTCGTCCTGCAGCACGTAGGTGCGGTTGCCGTGCAGCACGCCGGGGCTGCCGCGCTGCAGCGAGGCAGCGTGCTTGTCGCTGTCGAGGCCTTCCCCGGCGGCCTCCACGCCGATCAGTCGGGTGTTCTGGTGCGCGATGTAGGGGTGGAAGATACCCATGGCGTTGCTGCCACCACCGACGCAGGCTATCACCGCATCGGGCTGCTCGCCGGCGCAGTTCGCCTCGCGCAGCATCTCGGGCATCTGCTTAAGGCATTCCTCGCCGATCACGCTCTGAAAGTCGCGCACCATCATCGGGTAGGGATGGGGGCCAGCCACGGTGCCGATGATGTAGAAGGTGTTGTCCACGTTGGCGACCCAGTCGCGCATGGCCTCGTTGAGCGCGTCCTTCAGGGTCTTGCTGCCGCTTTCCACGGGCACCACGGTGGCACCCAGCAGCTTCATGCGGAATACGTTGGGGCTCTGGCGCTTGACGTCTTCGCTGCCCATATAGACCACGCATTCCAGGCCGTAGCGCGCGCAGATGGTGGCCGTGGCCACGCCGTGCTGGCCCGCGCCGGTCTCGGCAATGATGCGCGGCTTGCCCATGCGGCGCGCCAGCATGGCCTGGCCGATGGTGTTGTTCACCTTGTGCGCGCCGGTGTGGTTGAGGTCCTCGCGCTTGAGGAAGATCTGTGCGCCGCCCATCTCGCGGCTCATGCGCGCGGCGTGGTAGACCGGGCTGGGCCGGCCCACGAAGTGCGCGAGCTCGTGGCGGAATTCGGCGAGGAAGTCCGGGTCGTGCTGGTACTTCTCGTAGGCCGCCTTCAATTCGTTGATGGCGTGGGTGAGCGTCTCGCTCACGAAGCTGCCGCCGTAGATGCCGAAGTGGCCTCGGGCGTCGGGTTGCTGGTAAGGGGTCTGCATGCGAAATCCTGTGCGGTGGATGGCCCGCGCGACCCCAGGAAGGGTCAGGATCGCTGCGGGGAGGGTGCTGGCGCCGGATCGGTCAGGTGATCGGCGGCGCGCACGGCGGCCACGAAGGCCTGCATCTTGTCGGCGCTCTTGATGCCTTTGGACACCTCGATGCCGGAGCTCACGTCAACGGCCCAGGGCCGGACGAGCCTGATGCCATCGGTCACGTTTGCAGGCGTGAGTCCACCAGACAAAACGAGGCGAGAGCTGGCGTTTAGTCGAGGGTGTGACCACGTGAAGGCCGTCCAGTCGAAGGATTGGCCACCGCCGCCGAACCCCTCGACATGCGCGTCGAGCAGGATGGCTTGGGCAGAGGCGAACGCATCGGCGAATTGTAGGAGATCGAAGGATTTCCCGGCCTCGCCGGCCGGGATGCGGGCGGCGCGCAGGTAGGGCCGTCCTGTGGCCTGCGCATCGCTGGGGGATTCGTCTCCGTGCAACTGCAGCAGGGCGTGGGGCACGGCGCGCAGGCCGCGCGCGATCCACTCGGGGCTGGCGTTGACGAAGAGCAGCGCCGGCGTGACGAAGGCGGGCAGTCGGAGCGCCAATGCGCCGGCGCGCTCGGGGGGCACGAAGCGCGGGCTGGGTTCGTAGAGCACGAAGCCCACCGCGTCGGCGCCGGCCTGCACGGCGGCGTCCACGTCGGCCTCGCGGGTGAGGCCGCAGAACTTGATGCGTGTGCGGTGGGTGGGTGTCACGGCAGCCAGTCGAAAGCGGGGGTGCGCTCGGGCAGGCCCCAGGCCGCATCGTAGACCGGGCCGAGAAAGTACAGGCCGTCGGGGGAAAAGGTGGGCGCGGCGGCGTCGCGGCTGCGCGCGGCCAGAACTTCTGCCATCCACCCGGGCGGTTGTTGACCGCTCCCGATGGCGACGAGGCAGCCCATGATGTTGCGGATCATGTGGTGCAGGAAGGCGTTGGCCTCGAACTCGAAGCGCCAGTAAGCGCCGCGACGCGCGATCTCGACGCGCCGCAGCGTTTTCACCGGCGTGTGCGCTTGGCATTGCGAGGCGCGGAAGGAGGTGAAGTCGTGCTCGCCGAGGAGGTGATCGGCGGCCCGGCGCATGGCGTCCGCGTCCAACGGGCGGAACACCCAGCCAACCTGGCCCTGCTCCACGCTCGGTCGCACGGGGGATTCGAGCAGCACGTAGGCGTAGCGGCGGGCGACGGCGCTGGCGCGGGCGTGGAAAGCCGCAGGCACCTCGCGCGCCCACTGCACGGCGATGTCGGTCGGCAGGAAGCTGTTGGTGCCGCGTACCCAGGCGTATTCGGTCCGCTCCAGCGGCGTGTCGAAGTGCACCACCTGCATGAGCCCGTGCACGCCTGCGTCGGTGCGGCCGGCGCACAAGGTGTTGACGCTGGTCAGGGCGCTGAAGCGCGCGAGCGCATCTTCCAGCTTGTCTTGCACGGTATTGCCGCTGGGCTGGCTTTGCCAGCCGTCGTACGCCCGGCCGTTAAAGCTCACGCCCAGCGCGATGCGGTGCATCGGGCTGGGCGTGGTGGGGGACTCGTCGGGGGATGCTGTCAAGCGACGGCGTCGGGCGATCGGATCAGGTGGTCAGATCGGCCAGGAAGGTGCTGGCCTTGGCCTTGAGCGGACCGGACGCTTCGGCCAGCACTTCTTCGGCCAGCGAACGCGCGCCTTCGAAGTCGCCGATGGCGCGGAACTCCTCGGCCAGCGAGAGCTTGGTTTCCAGCGGATTCTCCTCGGTGAGGTCGCCTGCCGGCGCCATCGTCACGGGTTCCTTGTGGCCGCTGTCGAGGTCCAGGTTGAGACCGTCGAGGTTGAAGTCCATCAGGCTGCCGGCGGGCTCGGGGGCCAGGCCGGCCCTGGTAGAAGTGGTCTTCAGGTCGAGGTCGAAGTTGGGGGCGCTGATGCTGTCGGGGGCGGCCTGACCGAGGCTGGGCACTTCGATGTCGGCCGGCGTCGTCGCCGAGCGCTCGGCCTCGTTGGCGGGCGAGGGCAGATCGAGGTCGAAGTCCATCGACATGGAGGCCGGGGCACTGGCCGGCGACGCCGAAGGCGCGGTCAGGGCTTCGGTGGCGTCGAGGTCGTCCAGGTCCGACATGGCGGCCACGTCGGGCCGTTCCGCCGGGGCGGGGCGAGACACCGGCGCGTCGTCGATGGGGATGTCCAGGTCCAGGTCCAGCGGGCCCGCGCCCGTGGACGCCTGCGAGTCGAGGTTGACGGTGCTGGGGGCGAAGGCATGCAGGCCGCCGGCAGCCGTGGCCGCAGCGACACCGGCCTTGGGCACAGGTTTGCCGCCGGGGTGGTACAGCGGGTTGGTGGGATCGAGTTCACGCCCCAGCTCGCAGGCGCGTTCCCACTCGGGGCCTTCACCCTGTGTGAGGCCGAAGGCCTCGCTGGCCACCACCTCGAAGGCGCGGGCGTCGCGGCGCTTGGCGTAGATCTCGAGCAGCTTGGTGTGGATGGCCACGCGCGTGGGCGTGCTGCGCATGGCTTCCTTGAGGATTTCCTCGGCCTGCAGGTCGCGGCCATAGGCGAGGTACACGTCGGCTTCGGCCACCGGGTCCACGTCGCCCGCGGCGTCGAGCTGGCTGGGCGAATAGACCATCGACGATCCCGAGGCCATGGCTTCGGCGGTGTCGATGCGCTGGCCGCCGCTGGAGCCGAAGAAGGAGTCGGGCTGCAGACGGCTTTCGAGGAAGGAGCTGTCGACGTTGGCGTTGGCCTTGCGTTGGCGCATGCGCCACAGGCCCAGCCCGGCCAACAGGGCCAGCAGGCCGCCCGCCAGGGGCAGCAGCAAGGGGTTGTCGGTGAGGCTGCTGAGGAAGCCGGGCTCGTCCGCGGCGGGAGCGGGCACGGCGGGCGGGCGTGGAGCTGCCACCACGGGCGCCGGGGCCGGCGCTGGGGTGGGCCCCGGCGCGGCGGCTTCGGCCGGCGCGGGCGCCGGTGCTTCAGCGGCGGGTGCCGGCGCCGGCGATGCGGCGGGGGCCTCTGCGGCGGGCGCTGGCGCGGGAGTGG